>Ga0116157_10001908_pt1 | contig 20663 bp, 17 predicted proteins | sample AD_UKC048_MetaG_FD_89882 | JGI IMG/M metagenome (GOLD analysis project Ga0116157, IMG submission 89882) | Active sludge microbial communities of municipal wastewater-treating anaerobic digesters from USA - AD_UKC048_MetaG | ecosystem: Engineered > Bioreactor > Anaerobic > Digestate | place: USA...
CATCTATTACTAAAGCAATGAATTTAATAGCAGAAAGATATGGTAAAAAAGTAATATTTAATAATAAAACATTTCATTTATTTCCAACAATAAATGAATTAAAATCCCTTACCAAAGATGATTTTAAATCTTGTTTAGTAGGTTTTAGAGATAAGTATTTATGTAATATTGTAAAAGAAGTAGTAAATGGTAATTTAAATTTAGATAAGATAGAAAAAATGGATACAAAAACTGCAATTAATTATTTAATGAGTTTTCCAGGTATTGGAAAGAAAGTATCATCATGTATATTATTTTTTGCATATTCTAGATTTGATGCTTTCCCGATAGATAGATGGGTAGAAAGAGTTTTAAAAGAAGAATATAATTTAAATAAAATAGTAAATATGGAAGAATTTGCCAATAAGAAATATGGTGAATATTCTGCTCTAGCATTACAATATATGTATAACTTTAGAAGAAATAAAAATAGATAAATATATATTAAAAAAATAAAAATAATGATATAATGTAGATAATAATATGAGGTGGCACATGGGAAGAAAAAGAAAAATTAAAATAGAAGATGAAATAGAAAAAATAAATAAAATACCTGTAGAGATAAAAGGACTTATATATATTCTTATAGCAATTTTAGGATTTTTAAGAGCAGGGATAGTTGGAGATAAAATATTTGGAGCCATAGCAATATATTTATTTGGGGCATTCTTTAGAGTTATTTTTATATTTCTGTTTTATATTGGGTTATATTATATTATTAAAAGAGAAAGACCAAAATATTTTTCAAGAAAATATATAGGTGGGTATGCTTTATTTACAACTATATTATTATTTACTAATATCCATTATATTATGCATAATATTAATATTGGTAATAGCGTTATTAGAATTACTTTAGAAAGTATTAAGTATAATTATTATGCAGCTAATGAAAGTATATTTATTAGAATGGAATTATGGGGTGGAGGTTTCTTTGGAGCTTTATATTCATATTTATCTGTAATACTATTTGATATAATTGGTTCAAGAATAGTAATGGTGGTATTGATATTATTTGCATTTGCAATGATATTTGATAAATCATTATTAAATTTAATTACTCGTATATTTAAGAAAAAAGATAAAGATGAAGAAGAAAATAAAAAGGTAATATCTGATATAGATGAGGTATTAAATAAAGAAAAACAAAATACATATAGTGTAAGTGAAAATTTATTTTATAAATTACCACCACTTGATATATTAGAAAATCCTAAGAAGATTAATACTAAAACTAATGAGTCATCAGTTAATAGTAGTATTAATTTAATACAAAAGACATTATCTGAATTTGATATAGAAGGAAAAGTTGTAGCAGTTCATGTAGGACCAACTGTAACTCAATTTGAGCTTGAAATAAGAGCTGGTACTAAGATAAATAGACTACTTGCAATAGATAGAGAACTTGCACTAGCATTATCAGCAAAAAGTGTTAAAATACAAGCTCCTATACTTGGTAAAAATACAGTTGGTATAGAAATACCTAATAAAGTATTCTCAGTAGTAACATTAAAAGAAGTGTTAACAGCATTGCCAGAAGCAACATCATCAAACAAGCTTACAGTAGCTTTAGGTAAAAATATTTTAGGAGAACCAATATGGATGGAAATAAATAATACTCCACATTTACTTATTGCGGGTGCTACTGGTTCTGGTAAATCAGTATGTATTAATTCAATAATAATTTCTTTACTTATGAGAACAAGACCAGATGAAGTTAAATTAGTACTTGTAGATCCTAAGAAAGTAGAATTAAGTATATATAATGGTATACCACATTTATTATCACCAGTAGTAACAGATCCTAGAAAAGCATCTGTAGTACTTAAAAAGATTATTGAAGAGATGGAAAAAAGATATGAAATATTTACTGAAAGTGAAGCTAAAGATATAGTTAGTTATAATAAATATGTAGTAAATAAAAACATGTCGTTACCAGATAATGAAAAGAAAAAACAATTACCATATATAGTAGTAATAATAGATGAACTTGCAGATTTAATGCTTGTTGCTGCTAAAGAAGTAGAAGATTCAATAATGAGAATAACTCAAATGGCAAGAGCAGCAGGTATTCACTTAATAGCAGCTACACAAAGACCATCAACAGAAGTAATAACAGGTATAGTTAAATCTAATATACCATCTAGAATATCATTTGCAGTTTCATCTCAAATTGATTCTAGAACAATTCTTGATAAAGCAGGAGCAGAAAAACTACTTGGTAAAGGAGATATGTTATTTTTCCCAATGGGAGAAGGGATACCTCTTAGAATACAAGGTACTTATGTCTCAGAAGAAGAAATTAAAAGTGTAGTTAATTATACAATTGGCCAACAAAAAGCTCAGTACGATACAAACTTACTTACAGTTACGGAAAAACAATCTTCAAATGTTAATGAATATAATGAAGAATATGAAGAACCATTATATAATGAAATAGTAGAGTTTATTATTAAGACAAAAAAGGTAAGTGCATCGCTTCTTCAAAGAAGATATCGTTTAGGATATAATAGAGCAGCTAGAATAATAGATTTATTAGAAGAAAGAGGTATAATAGGACCACCTAATGGAGCTAAACCAAGAGATGTTTTAGTAGCACTTAAAGAAGATAAAGATAATGATGAAGAGTAAATGTAAACATTTACTTTTTTAATTGACAAATAATATAAATAAAGATATTATTAAATTATAATAATAAGAAGGAGTGAAATATTGAAAAACAAAAAGCAAACAAAAGGTATTAACAAAACAATAGTAATAATTGCAGCAGTGCTAGCACTTGGTATAGCATATCTATCATTTAGTGGGATATTAGGAGGAAAGATATCACTTACAACAATTAAAGAACTTGCTAAAGATAAAGATCTAAAAATAGTTACAACAACAGAAGAAAAAATATTAGTATCATATATTAACAGTGATGAGGCATATACAACAGATGGCGAATTAAAGGAAGCATACTCAATATATCTTGAATTAGAAGATGGAAAGATATATCTTACAAATGGAGACTATAGTTCCAGAATTACTGATATTAATGAAAAAGTAGTATTTATTCTAGATGAAAATAATTCATGCTGGCTTGGTGGAGATGATGTATATTTATTAACAGAAAATAAAAATTTATATGTATTAGCTGCAACTGATATAAATGATACAGTTGATGAACCAACGCCAGGTAATGGTGGAATAAAGACCACAGTTTATAATAAAATAAAAAATAATGAGAATCAAAAATTAAATATTAAAAGGATAAATGGAAGTCATAAAGTTCTTGCATTTACAAGTTTTGAAGGTAATCCAAGAGGTATATCTTGTGGTTCTTCAGCAAAAGTAGTATATACAAGTGATAAAAAATTAAGAATAGTTACAGGCAATAATATTAATACCATCCACACAGGATATATTGGCACAATTGGATATTTTGGTTTATTAGAATATCCTGGTAATAAGTTAGGAATTTCTGGAAAAGAAAAAATAAAAGATTTAACAGGTAAAGATTTAGTTTATAAAAAAGTATTTTATATTGGTGGAGAAACCGATATAAACTATAATTCAAGTTATATAATTATAGATGAAAATAATTATATTTATATTGAAAAAAGGGAAAATTATGATAAGTTTGGTGATTTTGGTGAAATGGTTGATGAAGTAGAATTATATAGTACAACATTAAAGTATGTTTCATATTCAGTAGCAAATGTTGATGGGAAATATATATTAAGAATAAAACTTAGTAATAATTCAAATTTAATATATGAGACAAACGAATTAGAAATTAAATAAAGCCAGTATACTGGCTTTTTTAAATGTATGATATAATTATTTATAGGAGATGATAATTATGGCAACACCACATATTGAAAGTAATAAGGAAGATATTGCAGATATAGTTCTTATGCCTGGAGATCCACTTAGAGCTAAGTATATTGCAGAACATTATTTAGATAATTATAAATTGATTAATGAAGTAAGAAATATGTTTGGATATACTGGATATTATAAAGGTAAGAGAGTTACTGTTTTTGCATCAGGTATGGGTATTCCAAGTGCATGTATTTATACTCATGAATTATTTAGTTTTTATGATGTTAAAAAAATTATTAGAATAGGTTCTTGTGGTTCACTTAAACCAAGTATTAAACCGCTTGATTTAGTCTTAGCAACCTCAGCATATAGTAAGACTAACTTTGATGAATTAATTGATAATAAAGATGTAAATGAAGTGGAATCAAGTAATATAACTAATAATAATATTATAAGTGCTGCTGATAGATTAAATATAGATATAAATATAGGAAAAATAATAACAAGTGATGCATTTTATGCTGAAGATAATATATTAGATATGTTTCCTAAAGATGATTATTTAGCAGTAGAAATGGAAGCATTTGGAATATTTTATTTAGCTAAGAAACTAAATAAAGAAGCTTCTTGTATACTTACAGTAGTAGATTCTAAATATGATAAAAAAGTAATAAGTAGTGAGAATAGAGAAAAATCTCTTGATAAGATGATTACCCTTGCACTTGAATCTATATTATGAAAGGACCAAGTATGAAATACACAAAATATGAATATGATAATTACACATTACATATTGTTAATACAAAGAAATTTGTAAGAACTTATATGCAAGTTGATTTTAGAACTTCATTAACAGAAGAAAAATATAATTACTTATTAATGCTATCTAGTTTACTAACTTACTCAACAAAAAAATATAATACTAACCAATTATTATCAAGAGAATTATTAAACAACTATGATAATTTTATATCATGCTCCTCATATATTTCTGGTAATAATATAATAGTAAATTTATATAATAATTCTATTAATGATAAACTAGTGAATGATAGGGTTTTTGATAAATCACTTGATATTTTAAATGAAGTGATATTTAATCCAAATATAATGAATAATAAATTTGATAAAAAGTCATTTGATATAGTATATAAAAGAAGAAGAGATATTATTAAAGAAAGTAAAGAAAACATGAGAGGCTATGCTACAACATTAATGCTAAAAAAGATGAATAAAAATAGCCCAGCAGCAATAGCAAATGAGGGTAATATTAAAATACTTAAAAAAATTAATGAAGAAAATCTAGTTAATTCATATAATGATTTATTAAATAATAGTAAAATTGATATTTTTGTACTTGGTGATATTGATGAAGAAGATATAAAAGAGAAAATAAATAAAAAATTTAGTAAACTAAAACCAAATAAAGAAAAATATAGTTGTTATTATGAAACAAAAATAGGTAATAAAATAAAAGAATGTATAAAAGAAAAAAATACTAATCAAGCTAAGTTAATTATGGGATTTGATTTAACTAATTTAACATCATTTGAAAGAAGTTGTGTACTTCCAATATATAATTATATATTAGGAGGATCTGCAACATCTAGATTGTTTAATAATGTTAGAGAAAAAGCATCTTTAGCATATTATGCATCTTCATCAATAATGGAATTTGATAACATATTAATAATATCAACAGGTATAGATAAGAAAAATTATAAAAAGACTTATGGTTTAATAATGGATAATATTAAAGATTTAGAAACAAATATTACTGATGAGGAAATAAAACAAGCAATTGAAAATAAAGTAAGTAAATATAATGAAAACTTTGATTATGGGAATGTAATATTAAATATGTATTATACTATGATATTAAAAGAAAAAAAGAATATAGATGAAGTAATTAATGGTATACAAAAGGTTAGTAAAAAGGATTTATATTTAGTTGCAAAAAAGATTAAATTAAATACTGTATATTTATATGGGGGTGATAAAGTTGGAAAAAATTAATATTGAAAGATTAAATAAAACTGTTGTAATTGATACACTAGATAATGGTCTTACAGTTTTATTTTGTAAAACTAAAGACTATATTTCAAAAGTAGCATATTTTACTACAAAATATGGCTCTAAAGATTTTGAATTCATACCAATTAGTGAAAATAAGATGAAAAAGTTCCCACAGGGTATAGCACATTTTCTTGAACATAAAGTATTTGAACAAAAAACAGGAGAAATAATATTTGAAAAGTTTTCAAAAAGACAAGCAGATGCTAATGCCTTTACTTCTCAAGAGCAAACTAAATATCATTTTTCTTGTAGTCAGAATTTTTATGATAATTTAGAAATACTTCTTGACTTTGTACAAGATCCATATTTTACAGATAGTAATGTAGAAAAAGAAAAAGGAATAATTAGTCAAGAATTAGAAATGTATAAAGATAATCCAAATTGGGTTGGTTACCAAAAAACATATGAATGTTTATTTGTTAATTCTGGATATAAGTATGATATAGGTGGATCTGTAGAAGAAATTATGAAGATAACAAAAGAAGATTTATATAAATGCTATAATACTTTTTATAATCCTAGTAATATGTATCTTGTAATAACTGGAGATTTAGATGAAAAAGAAGTTTTTGAATTTGTTAGAAAAAACCAAATGAAGAAAAAATTTGGTAAACAAGATAAAATTATTAAAAAAGAAGATAATGAACCAAAAGAAGTAGCAATAAAGAAATTAGTATTAAATGAAAATGTAGTTGCTCAAAGAAGTTATCTAGTTTATAAAATATATTTAAAAAATAAGATGGATGAGCAAACATTTATTAATAAAATGTATTTAGATATATATTTAGGAGCATCTTTTGGAGAATTAACTACCGTTAGAGAAGATATGATTAATAATAAGATAGTTAAATCAATGTTTTCTTTTGGTATAGAAGAAGCAGGAGATTTTATAATAATTGAATTTGATGGTAATACAATTAATCATAATAAATTTGTTAATAAAATTGATAAGATAATTAATAATAAAAAAAGTAAAGAAGAAGATTTTAATATTTTTAGAAAGTACATAATTTCTAATATGATTTCTAGAAATGAAATGCCATCTGCTTTAAATATACGTATATCAGAATTATATTATAATTATAATAAAATATTTGGTAATATAATTGAACTATGTGAAAAATTAAATTATAAAGATTATTTAACTTTTATTAAAACTCTTGATTTTTCAAATAAGTCGGAAATAATTATGAAACCAAAGAAAAAATAATAATTATTTATGCTATAATGTTAATATAAAATTTATATAATTAATTAGGAGGATATATGATAGATATTAAATTAATTAGAGAAAATAAAGATATTGTAAAAGAAAATATTAAAAAGAAGTTTCAAGATGAAAAACTAGTTTTAGTTGATGAAGTATTTGATGAAGATATTGAATATAGAAAAGTTAAGACTGAAGCTGATAATCTAAGAAAAGAAAGAAATACATTAAGTGATAGTATTGGATTATTAGTTAGAGAAGGTAAAAAAGAGGAAATAGAAGGAATTAAAAATAAAGTATCTGATATTAATAATAAAATATTAGAGTTAGAGAAAAAAGAAGAAGAATTATTTAAATCAATTGAAATTAAAATGATGACAATTCCAAATATTATTGATGATTCAGTACCACTTGGTAAAGATGATACTGAAAATGTTGAAGTAGAATTATTTGGAGAAAAAACCAAATATGATTTTGAAATACCTTATCATACAGATATACTTGAAAAAGTAGATGGTATTGATATTGATTCAGCTCTTAGAACTAGTGGTAATGGTTTTTATTATTTGACTGGTGATGTAGCAAGATTACATTCTGCAATACTTACATATGCAAGAGACTTTATGATTAATAAAGGATTTACATACTGTATACCGCCATTTATGATTAGAAGTGATGTAGTAACTGGTGTTATGAGTTTTAAAGAAATGAATAATATGATGTACAAAATTGAAGGAGAAGACTTATACTTAATAGGTACTAGTGAACACTCTATGATAGGTAGATATAAAGATCAAATAATTGATGAAAGTAAATTACCAATACTTTTAACATCTTATTCACCATGTTTTAGAAAAGAAGTAGGAGCTCATGGTATAGAAGAAAGAGGAATATATAGAGTACATCAATTTGAAAAACAAGAAATGGTTGTACTTTGTAAACCAGAAGATTCTATGAAATGGTTTAATAATTTATGGAATTATACTGTAGAATTTTTTAGAAATCTTAATGTTCCAGTGAGAACTTTAGAATGCTGTAGTGGAGATCTTGCTGATTTAAAAGTTAAATCTTGTGATGTAGAAGCATGGAGTCCAAGACAAGAAAAATATTTTGAAGTAGGTAGTTGTTCAACACTTGGAGATGCACAAGCTAGAAGATTAAAAATTAGAGTAAATGGTAAAGATGATAAATATTTTGCTCACACATTAAATAATACAGTAGTTGCACCTCCAAGAATGTTAATAGCATTTGTTGAAAATAATTTAAATAAAGATGGAAGTATTAATATTCCTGAAGTACTATGGCCATATATGGGTGGTACTAAAACAATAAATGTTAAAAAGTAAGTATTTTTTACTTACTTTTTTTGTTATAATATATAATAGAGGTGAATATGAATAAATATTTAGATTTTAAAAATAAATATAAGACTTTTATATATGATAGTTATAAAATAGATGATTTAGAAGATAAATTAGTTTTAACGTTTAATTATGAAATAGAAGGATTAAGTAAGTTTAATCATGTAATAAATATATATAAAAAAGATAATATAAATTATGATTATAAGTATTTAGAGAAGTTAGTATTTAATATAGGTATGATAGAAGCTGTTAGTTATTGGAAATTAACTTGTAGTCCTAATATTAAAGTAAATTGTGGTTATTTAGATGAATATCAAATCAATTGGTTTAAAAAGCTATTTTTTATAGGTTTAGGAGAGTTTTTCTATGTTAATGATATAAATATTAATCAAGAAGATATATTTAGTTTAGAGTGTTCTAATAGAGTTTATAATGAAGCATTAAATAAGGAATTAAAAGATAATTTAATACTTGTTGGTGGAGGTAAAGATTCAGTAGTATCACTTGAAATATTAAAAAATTATAATAATGGAGTATTAATTATTAATAAAAGGCAAATATGTTTTGACTGTGCTCATCTAGCAGGATATACTGATGATAAAATATATAATATTGAAAGAAAAATTGATCCAAGATTACTTGAATTAAATAATCAAGGTTTTTTAAATGGACATGTACCAATTTCTGGAGCATATGCATTTATTTCATATTTATGTGCATATTTATATGGATATAAAAATATAGTATTATCTAATGAGTCAAGCGCTAATGAAGAGAGTGTAAAGGGAACAGATATAAACCATCAATATTCAAAGAGTTACGAGTTTGAAAAAAATTTTAGAGAGTATTCAAATAAGTATTTAGGAGAAATAAATTATTTTAGTTTACTTCGTCCTCTTAATGAATTACAAATAATGAAGATATTTTCTAAATATCCAAAGTATTTTAATACATTTATTAGTTGTAATAATGGTGGTAAGATAAATAATATTGGTAAAACTGATTCTTGGTGTTTAAACTGCCCTAAATGCCTATTTATATATATAATATTTAGTAACTTTATTAGTGATGATAAATTAACCCAAATATTTGGTGAGAATTTACTTGATAGAAAAGATTTATTAAATTATTTTATTGAACTTACTGGTAATAGTGATAAAAAACCTTTTGAATGTGTTGGTACAATTGAGGAAGTAAATTATTCAATAATGAATAAAATAAATAATAGTTCTCATTTACCATATCTATTAGAAAATTATAAAAATAATTATTATAATGATAATTATGATAAAAGCATATTAAATAGATTTAATGATGTTAATTTTATACCAGAAGATATGCTTAAATTAGTAAAGGACGAGTTATATAATGATTGATAAAATTATAAATGAAATAAATAAGAAAAATAATATATTAATTCTTGGATTTGCAAGAGAAGGTATATCAACATATAATTTAATAAGAAAATATTTAAAAGACAAACATCTTACAATAGCAGATCTAAACACGGAGTTATTAAATATAAATCCATTTTTAAAAGAAGATAAAAATGTAAATATAATACTAGGAGATAAGTACTTAGATAATCTAGATACATATGATTATATTATTAAATCTCCCGGTATTAATTTAAAACAAATAGATGTTACAAACATTAAATCAAAAATAACATCACAAACAGGTTTATTTTTGAAATATAAAAATGTAAAAGTAATAGGGATAACAGGTACTAAAGGTAAAAGTACTACTACTTCTTTAATATATGAGATATTAAAAAAATGTAATAAAAAACCAGTATTACTAGGTAATATTGGTATACCAATATTTAGTGAAATAGAAAATATTAAGAAAAATAATATAGTAGTTTTAGAACTTAGTTGTCATCAATTACAATATACAGATGCATCTCCAAATATTAGTATATTATTAAATGTATATGAAGAACATTTAGATTTATATAAATCATATGAAGAGTATATAAATGCTAAACTGAATATATTTAAATATCAAAATAAAGAAGATTATAAAATATGGGAAATAGATAGTAGGGATTCATATAATAATCTTAAATTAGATAATAATACATTTGAAATTACATTTAATAAGGATAAAATAAGAGGATATAAAGGAGTATATTTAGATAATAATAAATTATATCTAAAAGAAGGTAATAATAATAAAATAATTTATAATACAAAAGTAAAAAGATTAATAATTGGTGAACATAATTTATATAACATAGCAGCAGCATTTGCTGTTGCAATAATATTAAAATTAAATATAACTAAAGTATCAAAAATAATTAATAAATTTAAACCTTTAGAGCATAGACTAGAGTATGTAGGCAGATATAAAAAAATAGATTTCTATAATGATTCTATTGCTACAATTCCAAGAGCTACAATTAATTGTATTAAATCAATAAGTAATATTGATACAGTAATAATTGGTGGCATGAATAGAGAAGTTAATTTAAATGAATTAGTAGAGTTTTTAAATAATAATCAGTGTACATTAAATAACTGTATTATGCTTCCTGAAACAGGTCATATTATTTCCAAAGATATTAAAAATAAAAATGTATATATAGTAAATGATATGGAAGAAGCAGTAGAAACAGCATATAAAGTTACTTCAAAAAATAAAGCATGTGCTTTATCTCCATCTGCAGCTAGTTATAATGTATATAAAAACTTTGAAGAAAGAGGTAGACATTATAAAGAGTTGATTGATAAGTATTCAAAAAGATAGATATTAATCTATCTTTTAAATTGATTTGGTTTTCTATGTAAAGGTACAAGTACTTTTGTTTTCCCAATATTAATATCAACTCTTCTAGTGTTCCCATCGTATTTATCACCATCAATGCAGAACTCTGGTTCATATTCAAACATAAATGATACGTGATTAGTATGAAATTTTAAATAGTTTTTATTATTACTAAGTCCACTTTTTAAATTTTTAATAATTGATTTAATAACATCAATATTATCTTTAGCAGCCAAAATACTTACTTCAAATTCTCCATCATCTACAACTGAATCTTTAATAAAATTATCAAATCCTGCAACTCTACTTTGATTAGTAATTAATATAATAGCAGCAGTTTCTTCAATATTAAATTTTTTAGTTTCCATATAAAATGGTATTTGATGTACTTTATTAAATACTAATTCATTTACACCTGCTGATAGATATGCTAAATGTCCAAAAGTTTTTTTTAATCTTGCTGGTACAGAATAAGGTATATTTAATAATTTCCCACATCCTGCTGAATAAGTAAAAGGAGTACCATTTAGTATTGGAATATCTAAATATTTTTCTTCACCATTTAATATATTTCTTAAATCATCCTCAATATTTTTATTTAAAAGACCAAGTACTCTTTTAATATCATTTGTAGTACCATGTGGTAAGTGAGATACAGTTACATCTTTATTAAATGTATTTCTTACTAGATTATGAAATGTTCCATCTCCACCTATTGATATTATCAAATCACCACTATCATAAGTAGTATCCCCAAATAAAGTATCTTCTATATTTTCAGTACTAGTAGAAAATATTACTCGAGGATCATATCCCATACTCACTGAAACATTGCATATTGAATCTAATTCCTTATCCTTTAAACCCTTATTACTTCTTGCATTATATAAAAATACTAATTTATTCATAGATACTCCTTATTTGTAATATTTATAATATATCAATAAATATAAGTAGTCAAGTAAAATAACATATAGTATAATAAATAAAAAGGAAGGAAGATAACATGAAAATAAAAACATATTTCATAAAAACATTTGGTTGTTTGATGAATGAACATGATAGTGAACAAATATCTTTCTATCTTGAAGATTTAGGATATAAGAAGATTAATAATTATATTAATGCAGATTTAATAGTATTAAATACATGTGCTATTAGAGAAAATGTGCATAATAAAGTATTTGGAATGTTAGGCAGGATTAAGAAATTAAAAGAAAAAAATGGTAATATTATTGTAGGTATCGCTGGATGTATGTCTCAAGAAAAAGGAGTACAAAAAGAAATATTATCTAAGTATAAATGGATTGATTTTGTAATAGGTACTCATAATATACATGAGTTAAATAATATATTAGAAAATATAGAAAAAGAAAAAAAAATAAATATGAATATTTGGGATGCAGCTGGAAAAATAATTGAAAATATAAATTATAATAGGGATTCAAAATACAAAGCACTTGTTAATATTACATATGGATGTGATAAATTTTGTACTTATTGCATAGTGCCTTATACTAGAGGAAAACAAAGAAGTAGAAAAAAAAGTGATATTATTAATGAAGTAAAAAGCTTAATTAAAGATGGATATAAAGAAGTAACATTACTAGGTCAAAATGTTAATTCTTATGGTAAAGATTTAAATAATAATTATAAATTTGAAGATTTACTATTAGATATTTCTAAAACTGGTATTGATAGAATTAGATTTGTAACAAGTCATCCATGGGAATTTACTGATAATATGATTAATGTAATAAAAAATAATAAAAACATTATGTCATATATTCACTTACCAGTACAATCTGGAAGTGATAATATACTTAAAAAAATGGGAAGAAGATATACAAGAAAAGAGTATTTAAATTTATATAATAAAATAAAAAAAGAAATACCAAATGTTACAATAAGTACTGATATAATTGTTGGATTTCCAAATGAATCAAAAAAAGACTTTAATGAAACAATTAAGTTAGTTAAAAAGTGTAAATTTGATTTTGCATATACTTTTATCTATTCAAAAAGAGAAGGTACACCAGCTGCTAAAATTGACGATAAAATAGCATTAATTGAAAAAGAAAAAAGATTAGCCAAATTAAATAAATATATTAATAAATATATGCTAAAATCTAATAAGAAGATGTTAAATAAAGAAGTAGATGTATTAATTGAAGGATATAGTAAAGCAAATAAAAATGTTTTAACGGGATATACTGATACAATGAAAGTAGTTAATATAGTTGGTGATGAAAAGTATATTGGTAAAATTGTAAAGGTAAAAATAATTAATACAAAAACTTTTAGTTTAGATGGAAAAGTTATATAATATAATAAATGGAGGAATAAATATGAAATTGTATGAAGAGTTAGAGTGGAGAGGGTTTATAAAAGATGTTAGTGATGAAGCTTTAGCTAAGAAGTTATTAAATGAAGATAAGATTACATTTTATTGTGGTTTTGATCCGACTGCAGATTCTCTTACAGTTGGACATTTAGTACAAATAATTAGAATATTATTATTACAAAAATATGGGCACAAACCTATAGTACTTGTTGGTGGTGCAACTGGATTAATAGGAGATCCAAAAGAATCAGGTGAAAGAAAGTTATTAACATTAGATGAATCATTAAAGAATGCAGAAAAGTTAAAAGTATTATTAAGTAAATATATAGATTCTAATGATGCAATTATGGTAAATAATTATGATTGGATATCTAAAATTAATGTAATAGAATTTTTAAGAGATTATGGTAAAAACTTTTCTATAAATTATATGCTTGCTAAAGATTCAGTTACAAGTAGATTAGAATCTGGTATATCTTATACTGAATTTTCATATATGATATTACAAGCAATAGATTTTATGTATTTATATAAAAACTATAATTGTAGACTACAGTTTGGTGGATCTGACCAGTGGGGTAACATAACAGCAGGATTAGAATTAATTAGAAAAACAATTAATGATAAAGACGACATACTTGGAATTAGTTCTAATTTACTTATGAAATCAGATGGTACTAAATTTGGTAAGAGTGAAAAGGGAGCTTTATGGCTTAATAAAGAGTTAACATCACCATACACTTTATATCAATATTTTGTTAATACTACAGATAGTGATGTTGTTCAGTATTTAAAAAGTTTAACATTATTAGAACCAGATAAAATTATTGAATTAGAAGATAGTGTTAAATCAGAACCACATTTAAGAAAAGCTCAAAAAGAATTAGCAAAAGAAATAGTAGTATTTTTACATGGTAATAAGGAGTATGAAAACGCATTAAAAATAACTGAGGCACTATTTAGTGGTAATATATTAGATTTAAGTAAAGAAGAACTAGAAGATGCTTTTAAAGATGCAGAAAGTTTTATAGTAGAAGATGAAAATATATTAGATGTTTTAGTTAATAATAATGTAGTAGCATCTAAAAGAGAAGCAAGAGAATTTATTTCAAATGGTGCATTATATTTAAATGGTAAGAAGATTGATAATGAAGAATTAATTCTTAATAAATCAAATACATTATATGATAAGTATTATGTATTTAGAAAAGGTAAGAAGTATTATTATTTAGGTATAATAAAATAAAAAAACAGCTTAGCTGTTTTTTATTTGTTATAAAATTCTACAATTAATGATTCTTTAATATCTGCATTAAGTTCGCTTCTTTCTGGATAACGAATATATTTTCCAGTTAAAGTAGCTTTATCAAATGATACATAGTCAACAGTTTTGTTAACTGATTCTATAGACATCATAATAGCTTTATGATCTTTAGATGTTTCTTTAACAGAAATTTCATCACCAGGATTAACTTGATATGATGGAATATCTACTTTTTTACCATTAACTAGTATGTGCCCATGATTAACTATTTGTCTTGCTGCTCTTCTTGTAGTACCAAGTCCCATACGATATACAATATTATCTAATCTACTTTCAAGTAGTTTTAAGAAATTCTCACTATGCATACCTTTTAACTTACCAGCTTTATCAAATGTTAATCTAAATTGCTTTTCATTAACTCCATAAATAAATCTTAATTTTTGTTTTTCTAATAATTGAATTTTATAGTTAGATGGTTTACCTCTTTTAGGTGTTTTACCATGTTGGCCAGGTCCAAAAGGACGTCTTGCTAATTCTTTACCAGTTTCTAATATAGAAAAACCTAATCTACGACTTTTTTTATTTACAGGTCCAGTATATCTTGCCATTTTTCCTCCTTTATATATTACATAACTCAAGGATTATTTGCCATTATATAGGGTGTTTGTTCAATATTTTCATCTTTGCAGCCAAAGACTACTTATATCCCTTTGGTAACAAACGCGTTACATAATTCAAATAATGCTGCATTAAGTTCATGCAAGTTAATTATACTAGAAAATATTAATATGTCAATAAAATAATTATTCATACTATTTGAAATTTATTAATTATGTAGTATAATTAAGTAGAAAATAGTAAAGGAGATATTGATATGAAGAAAATATTTGCTAGTATTGATATTGGATTTGATACAACTAGAGTATTAGTTGGTGAATATTTTCAAGATAAAGTAAATATACTTGCAGTATCTTCTGTTAAATCAAAAGGTATTGAAAATGGTTTAGTAGTTGATCAAGATGCTGAAATTACTCAAATAAAATTAGCATTATTAGAGATAGAAGAAAAAATAGGGGTTAAAGTTGATAAAGCAATTGTAACAATACCTAGTAATAATGCAGAATATAATATATTATCTGAGAAAATAAAAGTAGATACAGAAAATAATATTGTGGATGGAAGTACTATTATAAAACTAGTAAATAAAGCAGTAGAAGGAATTGTACAACCTAATATGGAGTTAGTATCTACAATACCCATTGATTTTAATATATATAAAGAAGATACTAAGTTAGAGACAGTAAAAGATCCTAAAGGCAAAATGTGTGATGAATTATCAGTAAGACTTATGGCAATTACAGTTCCTAAATCAAATGTGCTTTCTATAGTTGGTGCTGTTGAAAATTCTGGTATAGAAGTAATTGATATATGCTTAGATGTAGTTGCAGACTTTGAACAAATTAAAAGAGATGATTATGAAAAAGAAGTATGTGGTGTTATTAATATTGGAAAGTCAAAAACTAATTTATCAATATTTAATAAAGGTATAGTTACTAATAATACTATTATTAATATTGGCTCTAAAGTAATTGATGAAGATATAGCATATGTGTTTTATACAACTAAGAAAGAAGCTAAAAGAATTAAAGAAAATTTTGGTATTGCAAATCCAAAGTTTACTAGCAAAGAAGAAGTATATGAAACAATTGATGTTAATGGTAAAAAGATTAGAATTAATGAGTTTGAATTGAGTGAAATTATTAATAAAAGGCTAGTTGAAATATTAAATATTTCTAAAAATGAATTAAAAGTATTAACAAATAAACAAATTAGTTATATAATGGTTATAGGAGGTATAGCAGATATACCAGAGTTTACAAGTGTGGTAGAAGATGTATTTAAAAATGGTATTACATATAATTTAAATGAGATTGGAATAAGAAAAAATAAGTATATTTCTGCACTAGGAGCAATTAAGTTTTTTATATTTAAGTTGAAATTAAGGGCAAAAGATTATACAATGTTTAGTAAAGAGGATATTATTAATATGTTGGATTATAAAAAGAGTAAAAATGGTAATAGTTCATTTGTTAGTAAAATAATCGATTATTTTTTTCAGAGTTAAGGAGGAAGTATTATGTTTGGAATGCCTGTTGATCAGTTGGCTAAAATTAAAGTTGTTGGTGTCGGTGGTGGCGGTGGAAACGCTGTTAACCGTATGATAGAGTGTGGGGTTAGAGGTGTTGAATTTATTTCAGTTAATACTGATTTACAAGTATTAAATAGTTCTAAAGCCGAGAAAAAAGTACAGATAGGTTCTAAAATATCTGGAGGTTTAGGTGCTGGAGGAATGCCTGATATAGGTAGAGAAGCAGCATTAGAATCTAAGAAAGATTTAGAAGAAATGTTAAAAGGTGCTGACATGGTATTTTTAACATGTGGCATGGGGGGTGGAACAGGTACTGGTGCAGCACCTGTAATAGCAGAGATAGCTCAAGGACTTGGTGCATTAACTGTAGCAATAGTTACAAAGCCATTTACTTTTGAAGGAAAAAGAAGAATGGCACAGGCAATATCAGGGCTTGCAGAGTTAAAGAATCATGTTGATACATTAATAGTAATTCCAAATGATAGATTAAAAGAAATAATTGATAAATCTACTCCAATGATTGAAGCATTCCATGAAGTAGATAATGTGCTTCATAGAGGTGTACAATCTATATCAGATTTAATAGCAGTAACAGGATTAATTAATCTTGATTTTGCTGATGTAAAATCAGTTATGGAAAAAAGTGGTAATGCACTTATTGGTATTGGTTTAGGAACTGGAGAAAATAGAGCAATAGAAGCAGCTAAGCAAGCAGTTTCTAGTCCTCTTCTTGAAACAAATATACAAGGAGCAACTGATGCAATTGTAAATATTACTGGTGGTGTTAATCTAACTTTATTTGAAGCAGAAGATGCAGCAGAAGTAGTTAGAAAAACAGCTAATACAGATATTAATACAATATTTGGAGCAGTTATTAATGAAAATTTAAATGATGAAGTAATTGTTACAGTTATAGCAACAGGATTTGAAAAAGCAAATAGAAAAGAAGAAATTTTAGATTATGATGTAAGTAGTAAAAATAAAGCAAAAGAAGCAGATGATGATGATGATGACGGAGATATACCAAATTTTTTAAGAAACAAAAGAAGTTATTAAAATATGCAATACTACTAAGTATTGCATTTATTTTTAGGTAGGTGATAAATATGGATAAACAATATAGTAAATTAATTATTATATCTACATATATTAGAATAATATATGATGAATTGTTACACCTTGAACTTGAAAATAAAATAAAAACAAAGGAATATAATTACTTAATTTTTGAATTAAATAAATTAAGAAAATTTGAAGAAAGTACATTAAATAAAATATATTTAAGTGATATAGACTTTAATGAAAATATAACCAAATTGAAACAAAATTATTTTATGAATTCTGATAATAAATATATTTCAGAAATATTTGAGAGAATAGAGAATATGCTTGGAATTAAAGTTGTTAGAAATATTGAGAATAATGATGAGTATAGTAAAATTATTGATATGATTGTAAAAAAAGAATTAAGTAGTAAAGATGAAGAATATTTTATTAGTAAATATGTTAAAAATGCAATTAGTTATAGTATTGAATCTGGTTTTTTATATTTATTAAATAAAACAATAAATAAAACAGAAGATATTAATTTAAAAAATATGTTAATAAATAAAAAGTACAAATTAGCATATATCAGTTTAGTATTAGAAAACGAATTAATATTATCTACATATAATCAAAATAAAAAAAGTATATTCATATATTCTAATAATATTAGTATTTCAAATAAATATAAGATTAATGATATGAAATTAGTTATAGTAAGACAAAGGCTTTCTCAATTAGTTGATTCATTAAAAGAGTCTAAACAGTCTGATTATGATGATTCAGCATATAAGTTAAAACTATATATTATTGAATTATACATTAGAAGTCTTGGGTTAATTGTTGATATTAAAAAAGATCTTGTTGAATATTCTAATAGTGATAATTTAGTTGCAAATTCTGTAATAGATGCTATAATTAAATTATCAGATGAAGATAAAAAGACCATAACAGATGTCCCTCCAATATACAAGTTCCCTAAAAGGTGAATAATATATGAAGAAAGGAGGTAGTTTATGAATTACGGTTATAATTATGACTATAGTAATGCAGTTGTTGGTGCCACAGCATTTTCAGCACTTGCAGGAGTATGGTTAGTAATGATTATTATATTTAGTATTATTGCTTTAGCTGTTGGTATTGTTTGCATAATATCAATGTGGAAGTTATTTGTTAAAGCAGGAAGAACAGGTTGGTATGCAATAATACCTATATTAAATATAATTACAATGTTAGATATAGTTGGATATAAATGGTATTATATATGTGCATTTTGTTTATCAGCAATACCATATATTGGTTGGTTAGCAGCATTATTATTTAATGTAACATATATGATTAAATTTGTAAGAGCTTATGGTAATAAAGAACCAATACCATTTGCAATAGGATTAATATTCTTACCATATATATTCTTACCAATAATGGCATTCTCTAAGAAGATAGAATATACTGGTCAAGTTGTTAAAGGCGATATTGACTTTAATGATTTATTTTAATGATACTAATGTATCTTTTTTATTTGTGATATAATATATATAAGTAAGTATAAACTTATTTATATTTTTTTATATGAGGGTTTATAAAAGAAATAGCAAATAATATTGTAGGAAGAGGAAACATGAAAAACATTTATAAATTAGAAAATGTATATAGGAAATACAAATTATATGATGAATCTGTAGAAGCATTAAGTAATATATCATTAGATATTAAAGAAGGAGAAATGGTAGTAATTTTAGGACCTTCCGGATCTGGGAAATCTACATTATTAAATGTTTTATCAGGTATTGATAATGAATATACTGGGAAGATATATTTTAATAATGATAGAATAGATTTATATAATGATGAAAAACACACTAAATATAGAAAAGATTATTTAGGATTTATATTCCAAACATATAATTTAATTCCAAATCTTACTGTAAAAGAAAATATTGAATTTGGATATCAATTATCTAATAATCCTTTTAATGTATCTGAGGTAATAGATTTAGTAGGTTTATCAAATATGCAAAATAGATTTCCATATCAATTATCAGGTGGGCAAATGCAAAGAGTGGCAATAGCAAGAGCACTTGTAAAAAATCCTAAGGTATTATTTTGTGATGAACCTACAGGAGCGCTTGATGAAAAGATTGGTAAAAAGGTTTTAAAAGTACTACAGGATATAAATAACAAATATAAAACTACTATTATTATTGTTACACATAATCCTAGTATTGCTAAAATAGCAAATACAGTTATTAAAATGAACAGTGGTAAAATAACAGATATTTATAAAAATAATAAAGTACAAGATGCAGAAAATATAGAATGGGCGTGATAATATGAGACTTTTACTAATTAATGCCTTTAAAGGCCTAAGAAAAAGAAAAATTCAAACTTTTGCATTAATATTAATAATAATATTATCTACAACTATATATTCTACTATGAGTATGGCATTAGATAAGTTAGAAAATAGTTATAAACTATATTTAAGTAATCAAAAGGTAGAAGATTTTAGTTTTATACCACAAGTAGATTTTGAAGAAGATTATTCTATTATGGAAATAGTAAAATTAGAGAAAACAAAATTTAAATATGCAACAAAA
>Ga0116157_10001916_pt1 | contig 20600 bp, 23 predicted proteins | sample AD_UKC048_MetaG_FD_89882 | JGI IMG/M metagenome (GOLD analysis project Ga0116157, IMG submission 89882) | Active sludge microbial communities of municipal wastewater-treating anaerobic digesters from USA - AD_UKC048_MetaG | ecosystem: Engineered > Bioreactor > Anaerobic > Digestate | place: USA...
ACACCGAATTTTGCCTAAGGGCAAAAGTGTTCACGCTTCGACAAAATTCAGTGTTCACAGTTGAGAAAAATAGGTGTTCACGGTAGGCAATAATGAGTGTTCACGGTAGGCAAAAATACGCAGCGGTGTTCAGTAGCAACTATCCACTCTATGGCGACCTATCCAACCGAGTTGTGCAAACTCTAAGGCACTACGCGGCAGAAGTAGAGGTGTACAGCATCGATGAGGTTTTTGTTCGGCCTGTCAGTGTTTTTGGCGATTTAAAATCCTATGGGCAACAAATGCGCGATGCCGTTTGGAAGCAGGTGCGTATACCTGTAGGTGTGGGCATGGCGTCCACGAAAACTTTGGCAAAGCTTGCAAATAAAGCTGCTAAGAAAATACCTGCATTAGAATATGTTTGCGTACTAGAGCGTGAAGATCAGCGTGAATGGCTACTGCGTAAAATACCGGTGCGGGATATTTGGGGTATTGGCTCGCGGTTTTCAGCAAGGCTAAACCTCATGGGAATTTATACCGGCTGGGATTTGGCAAATGCCAACACTAAAAACTTACGCCGACACTTTAATGTCAATTTGGAGCGTACGGTAGAAGAGCTTAATGGTGTGCGTTGTTTTGAGCTTGAGGAAATGCCTCCGACTAAAAAACAGATTTATTGCACGCGATCTTTTGGGGAAAAAGCGACTGAGCTTGAACCGATATTACAAGCCACTTCACTTTACGCAAGTCGCGCCGCTGAAAAGCTACGTAGACAGAATCATTTTGTAAAAACGCTTCACGTATTTTTACAAACATCGCCTTTTGATAAAAACAATTATGCAAAAAGCGCCACCATTCAACTGCCATACCCTACAGATGATACCCGCGTAATTATTCAGTACGCACGCCATGCCGTAGCCAAACTTTATCGTGAGGGTTACGCGTTTTTAAAGTCTGGTGTTGGTTTAATTGATATTGCCGACAAACAATTTTTTCAAACTGATTTGTTCTGCGAGCGACAAAGCACGCAAACTGATTTGTTGATGCAAACTTTGGACAAAGTAAACCACCGATTTGGTAAGGGTACGCTATATACCGCAGCGGAGGGGATTCAAAAGAAATGGGCGATGCAGCAGAGTTTTCGGTCTAGCAGTTACACAACATCTTGGTCAGAGCTTCCCAGCATCAATTGCAAATGATTAAAAATCGCAACATCGGCCAGAACCGGACGGTCATGGAAATATTATCAATCCCGCTTGTCATCCAAAAGCAGACCATCAGCCCACAGTAAACAATGATGTACCTCCTTCAATGTCAGTGAAACTCAACATCCAAATAGACTATGGTAAGAGCATGCACGATACGGGTGTTTCATCTACTATTGCAATGCAATTAAAAGGTAGACGTTGCGTGGATATCCAATTGGATAGCGCAGCATGAGCGCGCTACGGTTTGAGCATTACGCAAGCACAATCTGTAGTGAGTAGTTTGATTGGGGGTAAAAATATTGGTGAAGTTGTGGATGGCCGCGCGCGCTTTCCTATTAATGTGCGCTACCCACGCGAATGTCGCGATAGCCTTGAGAAACTTCGGAACCTACCCATCATCACGCCACTGGGTAGCCAAATTACTTTAGGCACCATCGCCACTATTGCGATTAGCGAAGGCCCCACCATGCTCAAAAGCGCAAACGCACGGCCAAGCGGTTGGGTCTATATCGATGTGCGCGGTCGCGATTTGGCATCGACTGTGGCGTCGCTACGCGAAGCGGTATCCAAAGAGGTAAAACTTCCCGCTGGAGTGAGCCTGAGTTATTCGGGCCAGTTCGAGTTTATGCAGCGCGCCAGCGCCCGTTTGCAATAGATAGTACCGGCAACACTTGCGATTATTTTCGCGCTTTTGTATCTCGCGTTTAAGCGGTTCGATGAAGCCTTACTCATTATGGTCACACTGCCGCTTGCACTTACTGGTGGAGTCTGGCTGCTCTATTTAATTGGTTACAACTTGTCAGTTGCTACTGGTGTCGGCTTCATTGCACTTGCAGGAGTATCAGCAGAATTCGGCGTGCTTATGTTGCTTTATCTCAAGCAAGCTTGGCAGCATTGTATTGCTAACAACTCTACTCACGATTCTGATTTGAACGCAGCTATTCAAGAAGGTGCTGCATTACGGATTCGCCCAAAAGCTATGACGGTTGCGGTAATTGTTGCGGGATTGGTGCCTATTTTTCTCGGCAGCGGTACAGGTTCAGAAGTGATGAGCCGTATCACTGCGCCTATGATCGGCGGCATGTTAACGGTTCCGTTACTGTCTTTATTTGTATTGCCAGCAGCATTTTATTTGTTAAAGTCCCGATCAAATAAAAATGACACCCTTGTTATCTTCCTATGCTTCGCCTAAGTATGTTCAGCTAAAATTTTCATGAGTTTATTTTTAGGTATTAGGCCTTTGTATGAAAGCCAATTTTTCAAACAGGGAAATAGGACCTATTAAAATTCCATCCATTTACCGGAATCTTTACCATGCTACAAGTTTTAAACATCTTAAAACTCCGATTGACGAGTCTTGCCGTGCGCTTGGCTTCCATTACCCGATGGGCTGGCCCCTATGCAACCGTGTTACAGATGTTGTTAATAGGACTGATTGTGTTGTCGCTCTCTCGCATATGCTTGGGTATTTGGCAGTGGGAGCGCGTGAGAGTTACGGGTCTACTGTTTGAAATCTTGGTGCAAGGCATTCGTGCCGATTTAATTTTGCTTGGTTATTTCGTGGCTGTTCCGGTTTTACTTGCGCCTTTTTTTGCGCATGAAATGACGCGATTTTTTTGGCGTGTTTTCACCGTCTCTTGGGCGACGTTAGCCTTATTTTTTGTGATTTTTATGGAGCTAGCATCACCGCCGTTTATGATGCAATTTGATTTGCGCCCCAACCGTTTGTTTATCGAATACTTGTCATACCCTAAAGAAGTAGTTGCCACCTTATGGAACGGTTTTCGTTTTGCCTTAATATTTGGGGTTGGATTTTCAGTGGCTTTGGGGTTGACCATTTATGTCTTGTTGCACAAGGCCGCTTTGCAGAGCGGCGCATGGTCGAGTAAGAAACTCTTGTTACTTTGGCCGCTGGTTTTTGTGGTGGTGTTTATGCAAGTGCGATCTACCACAGATCATCGCCCTGCAAACCCGGCACTATTTGCGTTGTCTGGCGATGCCTTAGTCAATTCATTAATTATCAATTCGGGTTGGTCTGTGCTCACTGCATTAAGTTCTATGCGGCAAGAAGCGAAATCCTCTGAAATTTACGGATCTTTTCCGCGTGAAAAAATTTTTGAACAGGTAAAAGATGCACCTTGGTTGCGCGATTTGTCCTTTCCATCAACAGAATTACCAACGCTTCACAAGCAAGAAGCCGCGATTAAACGTGCTAAACCGCTGAATTTAGTTATTGTGTTAGAAGAGAGCTTGGGCGCAACCTTTGTGGAATCTCTAGGTGGCTTGCCCGTTACGCCCGAGTTAGAAAAATTAAAACACGAAGGCTGGTGGTTTGAGCAACTTTACGCAACTGGTACGCGTTCGGTACGTGGTATTGAGGCGGTTGTTTCAGGTTATGCACCTACACCAGCACGCAGCGTTGTAAAACTGTCGTTAGCGCAACACAATTTTTATACGCTGGCGTTAGGGCTTGGGCGGCAAGGGTATCACACAGAGTTTGTGTACGGTGGCGAAGCACACTTTGATAATATGCGCGGCTTTTTTACGGGCAATGGCTTTCAACAAGTGGTTGATCGTGGTGATATCAAAGACCCTGTTTTTGAAGGTAGTTGGGGTGCTAGTGATGAGGATTTGTTTAACAAGTCTCTGGAACGTTTAGCGCAATTGCATGCAGAAAATAAACCTTTCTTTAGTCTTATTTTTAGTTCGTCTAACCATGAACCTTTCGAATTTCCCGATGGCCGAATTGCCTTGTATGACCCCCAAAAGCAAACCGTTAATAATGCTGTTAAGTACGCAGATTATGCATTAGGAAAATTTATCGCCGAAGCCAAAAAACAAGACTATTGGAAAGATACTGTTTTTTTAATTGTGGCGGATCACGATAACCGTGTGTATGGCAATAGTTTGGTGCCTATTAAAAAATTTCATATTCCCGGTTTGATTTTAGGCGCGGATATTCAACCTAAACGAATTACAACGCAGGCAAGTCAAATTGATTTAGGTGCAACACTCTTATCCTTAATGGGTGTTTCTAGTGAGCACCCTATGATTGGGCGTGATTTTGTAGCGGATAGTGAATCGCCGGGCCGTGCGCTTATGCAGTTCGATAATTATTTCGCGTGGTTGGAAGGCTCTAAGGTGACCCTGCTGCGCCCTAATCAACCGCCGCTCTTGGGGCATTACGATGCTATTACTGGTGCGTTAGCTTTACGTGACGAAAAACCGGACGCGAGAGATGTTGAAAAAGCCATGGCGCATGTCAACTTGCCCTCGCTTTTGTATCGTGAACAGCGCTATAAATTAGCAAAATAGGGTTTATTTTTAGAGACCTTTGCACGAATAAATAACGCTATCGCAAGCACCGTTTTATGATCCGAAAACGCATGGATATAGCTTTACAGCTCTCATCAGTTCATTTCTGAGTTAGTGTTTCGGATCATAAATCGCGTCGTTAGTACGTTTGTGTCTTCAATCCACCCATCGTCACTTACGTCCATCCGCAACTTTAGTAGCATCATTGTAAAACGATCGATGCGTAATCACGTAATCTAAGCTTGCGCTAAGTTTGACCAGCCATACTCGGCCTAAAGCTTAATGCTTTGGGTGGATTTAACTCTATGAATACACTGCCTACAAATCTCACATCAACCAGGCTCAATAAAGTGCCCGAAGTCAGGCTCTCCTTCTGGATCATCAAAATCACGTCTACAACCGTTGGTGAAATCGGAGCAGATTTTCAGGCTATTAACTCAGGCTTCGGCCAAGGAGGAGCTGTTAGTCTCCAGATTTATATATTGAATTTGTCGAAGTATTTTAAGAGCTTAATCAATGCGTGATCTTAAATTCTGGCTACAACATCATTTTGCGATGTTAGTCGTAATTGTTATCGGTATTTTGTTACCTCTCTACCTATTTGCTCGCATTGCGGAGGGCGTGGTCGAGAAAGAGGTCTTTTTCTTTGATCGTCCATTACTCCTCTACATGCATAGCCACACGTCCCCCGTGCTGGACGCCATCATGTATTTATTTACACAAATGGGCACGACTTTAGTTTTAGTTCCAGTTAATTCGGTAGTTTTCGTAATCATTTTTAAACAGGATCGTAATGCCGGTCTGTTTTGGATCTCCGCTGTTAGCGGTGCCGCTTTGCTAAATATTCTTTGCAAAAATATCTTTGAACGTGCTCGACCCGATCTTTGGGTATCGATGTTGCCTGAAACTACTTTCAGTTTTCCAAGTGGACATGCAATGCAATCAATGGCGATGGCCGCGTCTCTTATTATGATTTTGTGGAAATCTCGGTGGAAATGGTGGGCTGTAGTCGTTGGCTTAATGTATGTCCTGCTTGTAAGTATGTCGCGGATGTATTGGGGAGTTCACTTTCCGTCAGACATTTTGGCGGGCTGGGCTGGGTCACTGGCGTGGGTGTCAGTTCTTCGGCTTCTATTCAACCAGAATGCATTAGAGATAAACCCACGATTGCCGAAAAAGTGATTTGAAGACATCGGAAAGCATTTTTGTTGGTAGAAGGTGAAAACATATCCAATACGCATTTAGAGATTGTGAAATGATCGATGGCCTAAGGTTGGGCTAAGTTTGATCGGCCATACTCACGATGTCATGAAAACCTCGACGTCTTACCGGCAAAGCTCTGACCAGAGAACGAATCAATATGAATACTTCAGCAGAAAAAGTACTTTTGAGCAAAGTCCCGGAAGTGACTCTCATTTTTTGGGTCATCAAGATTGCGGCCACCACGCTTGGCGAAACGGGCGGCGATGCTGTTTCTATGTCGATGAATTTGGGTTACCTGATTAGTACGGCTATATTCTCAGCAGTATTTCTCGCGGCAGTCGTTGCCCAAATCAGGACCAAGACATTTCAGCCGTTGCTCTACTGGACTACTATCATTGCAACCACCACGGTTGGTACAACGCTGGCTGATTTTGCAGACCGATCTCTTGGTATTGGTTACGCTGGAGGCTCACTTTTACTTATCGTTTTATTGTGCAGCTCTCTATTTATATGGCATCGGGCACTAGGCTCGGTTTCGGTCAGCACGGTGAGCTCACCAAAGGCTGAGATGTTCTATTGGGTAACCATCATGTTTTCACAAACATTAGGAACGGCACTCGGCGACTGGACTGCTGATACCGCCGGATTGGGTTACACCGGGGCTGCCATTGTGTTCGGTACGTTATTGGCTCTTGTCGTTGGAGCTTATTTTTGGACAAATGTATCGCGAACCTTGCTTTTTTGGACGGCATTCATTCTGACTCGCCCCCTTGGCGCAGTGGTTGGGGATTTTCTGGACAAGCCGCTCAGTGCGGGCGGCCTAGATTTGAGTCGTTATACAGCATCGGCGGCACTGTTTGCCTTCATTGTGATATGTATTTTGCTCTTCAAGCAGAAAGCCGCTAGAACCGCACATTGAATCATTTGTATATGCAGGAGAAGAAATGCGTGTTTTATTGGTAGAGGACGATCACATGATTGGCGAGGCCATTCAAGGCGCGTTGAAAGATGCTGCTTATGCGGTGGACTGGGCAAAAAATGGGAATACGGCTCTTAAAACACTAAGTTGCCAGCATTATGATTTGGTGTTGTTGGATCTTGGTTTGCCGGGAAAAGATGGGCTTGATGTGCTGCATACCATTCGCGCCAACAACAATCCCGTGCCGCTGCTTATTATTACCGCTCGCGATGCTCTGGATGACCGATTATGCGGTTTGGATGGCGGTGCCGATGACTACATCCCCAAACCCTTTGCGATGGCTGAGTTGTTAGCGCGTATACGCGCCGTACTCCGTCGCAAAGGTGGAAGCGCCACTCCGATACTGAGTAATGGAATACTGTCACTTGATCCTGCTTCACGGCAAGCCATAGTGAATGCAGGCAACCCCATACCCTTATCAAATCGTGAATTTGGATTGTTACAAGCGCTTTTGATACGCCCTGGTTCCATCCTGTCGCGTGCAGAACTCGAAGATCGTATCTACGGCTGGGGAGAAGAGGTGGAAAGTAATGCGGTCGAATTTCTTATTCATTCTCTGCGCCAAAAACTGGGGCGCAACAACATTAAAAATGTAAGGGGGTTGGGATGGATGGTTTCAAAAGGCGCTTAAGTGAGTCTATGCAATTTAGACTGTCGTTTTGGTTGGCGACTCTCATTTTAATATTCGCGTCTATTGCAGGGACAATTGCATTTCAATCGGCTTACCACGAAACCCACGAGTTTCAAGATGAAGTCCTACTGCAAATAGCAGCACTTTTTGATCATGAGCATTTGCCAAAAGAGCGTTTGGGAAATGAAAATCGAGGCGATGATTACGATGAAGAATTGCGTATCATCGTGCAATATCTTTCTGAACACAGTGCTCATGATTCACATGAAGGTAATGCAAATAAAGAACATGTGTCATTTCCTGGAGATCTCACCGATGGTTTGCACACCGTCATGGCAGACGATAAAGAATACCGCGTTAGAGTTAAAACAACAGATAAGGGCGAGCGCATTGCTATAGCTCAGGAAACCAGTGTAAGAGATGAGGTGGCAAGGGATACCGCCTTGCTTACAGTTTTACCTTTCATTATTTTAGTGCCGTTTTTGTTTTGGGTTTTAGCAAAGCTTGTACGTACAGTATTTCAACCTATAACAGATCTCGCAGCAGAAATTGATGTTCGGAAAGAGCAAGAATTACATCCCTTAACGATGGTTGATATTCCCATTGAAGTGCGGCCTTTTATCCTAGCGATCAATCGCCTGCTGAGTCGTGTTGATCAATCGATGGAAGCCCAGCGTCGTTTCGTTGCGGATGCCGCTCACGAATTAAGATCTCCGCTAACAGCATTGCTATTACAGGCAGATCGATTGGCAGATGCTGAAATGTCAGATGAGGCTCGGGCGCGGCTAGTGGTTTTACACCAAGGTATTGAACGTAGCCGAAATTTACTGAATCAATTATTAGCTTTGGCCAGAGTGCAATCTGCCCCTCTTGCACCTAGCAGTTCTATTTCAGTGTTATATATCTATCGCCGAGTTTTAGAAGATCTTATGCCGCTAGCGGAAGCCAAGCATATTGATATCGGTGTTGTGGAAGGAAAAGATGCGCGTGTCTTCGTTGGCGAGTTGGATTTAATTGCCGTCGTGAAAAATTTGGTTGATAACAGTATTCGTTACACACCAGAAGGTGGACGAATTGACCTTGGTTTAACGATCAAAGCGCCTTATGCCATTTTGCAAATAAAAGATTCCGGGCCGGGCATACCTACTGTTGAGCAGGAGCGTGTTTTCGATCCCTTCTATCGCGTTTTAGGTAACGATGAAATTGGCTCAGGCTTAGGGCTTTCAATTGTAAAAACGATTACTGATAGAGTCGGAGCGGAGGTGCATCTATCATTCTCTGATGAAGAAGCACAGTCAGGTTTATGCGTTACAGTTATGATATTAATGGTTGACTAATTACAAATGCGGTAATTATTTAAACGTGAATTTACTGGGCTATTTTAAACCCTTAACAGTTAGAATCCTTTTTTCACTTTTACAAGCCACTGAAATTTAGAAATATCATTTCCTCCATCAAGTGGTGAGGCTACATCAATATGCAAAACATTGTGCGCACCCTCTTCACGGTTGCCCGTTCGGGTACCAGAAATTCGCAGCCCAACACCTATATCTCGTAGCCGCGTGATTTGGCTTTGCGGGATTGCACTTTCACCCCATGCGCGGCCTTCGTCATAAAAGACGGCGGCACCCATATGAAATAATGAAAACCATTCTTTTTCTCCAAAAAATCGCTGCTCAATGGTAAGTAACTGCAAGCGATCCCCAGCTTGATAAAACGCAGGATAGCCACGCAGGCCGGTATCGCCCCCTAGCTCAAAAGGCGAATCTTGAAACAACTTAGTGCCACGTGCAGCGGTAACTCCTACAAAAAACTGACCACGATTGAAATTTTTCCAATGATACGAAGCTTTTGCGTGAAGCTTGCTGTTGTAGAATTCGCCTAAACCGTAATAGCCTCCAGCACCCACTCTTGCCAGCAATAAGTGATTCTTGTTGAGCGCAACCCCCTTTTCATAACTGCTATCAAAAATAAAAGATTTGTCGTAAACGGAGTAACGTGAAGAGGCATAGCCAAGACGAAAGCGAATTTCAGAACCTAAATTAATATCTTCAACGCGATTAATCTGCTGAATATTATGGGCTTTTACGTAATCATCAGTAATGTATTGGTATTCAGCCCACGGGTAATTAAATTCTCGGTCACGGGGTATGAGCATTGAGGGAGCGGATGGCGAAAGTATCGGTAAGAAATTATCCTGTGAGCGATTATAGCCAGCAATAATTCTGTGGACAGTTTCGTCGTTAGGTGTGTCGATTTTTATGCCGTAAAATATCGATTCATTGAGGTTGTTGTGGGCAAAACGATTCGCGACTTCACCTGCGTTATAAAGTGCGCTTTCTTGCGTGTATTGATCGTGTGAGATACCAGCAGACCATTCTGTTTCAAATGCGATAAAAGGCTTTATAAATGCCGCCGATTTAGCTATTCCATCGCTATTATTTTCGTATTGCAATAAAACAGTGCTATTGAGAATGCCTGAGTTGGGGTCGTAATACTTAAAAAGATTGCCAGTTCGTTGCGATGTGCTGGTATGTTTAACTTCAAGAGTTTTTCCGAGCCCTAAAAAATTTGAGTCACGCAAACCATAGCTGTAATTGCTGTTGCCGCCAGCGTGTGAAAATGTTGCCCCTGGCACCAATGTCCATACTTCCCTCACATCGACTTTTACTTTTTGGTTTGCAGTACATTCTTGCTGAGGTGCGATGGTCGCATAATTCAAATAGCGTCTCGTGCGCAGAATGCGTTCGCTTTGCTGAAGTAATTTTTCATCATAAATGTCACCTTCCTTAAAAAGAAGATCTTTTCTGATAACGCTTTCATTTGTGTTGATATGTAAATAATTGACCGTTTTAAATAGCCAATTATTTTCTTTTGGATTAGCTTCATCAAAAATGGGATGTATGTCGATGGAAATACTATCTATTACACTATTCTCATTTGATGCGCATTCATCCTGTAAACTCCGTTCACTCGATAGCACCTCACTGCTACTAATGGCTAACAACAGGAGCGACGTCAGCCTAAACACCAATGAGCTTTGCATAGAGTTTATCCAGTTAATGAATGCTAATATTTCTACAAGGTTTTATGATATCCAAATCCGCTTTGTACACGTTTGTACTCACATTGAGTATGCCAAGAACGGTATGAAAAAGATTGTCGTGGCTGTAGGGGTCGTTACTGATTTTTTTCAAGCAAGACCTATCAATAGCATTTGCGGTTTCGAAATCTTGCGACAACCATAAGAAAAAAGGTACATGCGTTTGCTCTTTGGGTGCAATTGCATAGGGCATGCCATGCAAATACAGATTTTTTTCTCCCAATGATTCGCCATGATCAGACAAATACAGCAATGAGGTGTTGTATTCAGCGTTTTGACCCGACAACCATTTAATCGTGCTGTTTAAAAAATAGTCGGTATACCTAATGGTGTTATCGAATGCATTGACCAAGTCTTCTTTAGCGCAATTCTGCAATTGGTTATCTTTACATGCAGGCGAAAAATATTCGCTGCTGGGTGGATAACGGTTAAAATAGTCCGGCCCATGGCTGCCTTTCTGATGCAATACAATCAACTTGCTTCCCTTCATGGCGGAGACTTTTTCATTTAACTGATGCAGTAAAATTTCATCGAAGCATTCTCTCTCATTACATAACTCCGGCACTTGCAGATGTCGCACATCCTCAAAAGAAACCCTATCACAAGCACCTTTGCAGCTTGAATTGTTGTCGCGCCAGAGCACTGAAATACCGGCATGACTGACAACATCTAGCAAGCCTTCTTGTGCTTTAGCCTTATTATTAGAATAGTTTTTTCTTCCAAGCACCGAAAACATACAGGGAACTGAAACAGCTGTTTCGGTGCCGCATGAAGTGACGTTGCTAAAATTTATAATATCTTGCTTCGCTAGCAATGGTGTTGTATCTCGGTCATAACCATTAATACCAAAATGATCAGCGCGTGCAGTCTCGCCTACCACTAATATAAAGAGTGTCGGCTTTATGTGTGCTTTCCCAGCGGGTGTGATGCTGGCGTCGTTTTCTATAGGCTTAACATCAATAACTCGATTGCTTGTGGTGAGGTATGAAATTCCTGCATAGATAAAGTTGATAGGATTAACCATTTGGCGAACGGCTTTATGATTGCGAAAGAAAGAGGCGTAATCTTGCGACATAGTCATAATCAAGACAATACCAACGGTAAAGGCTAGCGCTATATGTTTTATTTTTTTCCACAATTCAGGCTTGAACTTATCAAATTTTATCGTCACATAAAACATTAAAACTGAAGGAAAAAACCCAAGCGAAAGCACATACAAAAGCAACCTAATGTTTAATAGCCCTTTAACTTCAACCAGGTCAGTTTCCACCAGGTTTTGAATCATTAACCGATGTATGACGATGCCATAAGCATCCATAAAATACGCAACACATGCAGCAGTAATAAAAACAATACTGATTATCGGTTTGGCTATATAAGGCAGGGTAAATACGGAAACAACAATGAATGTTAATACTAGAATCAGAAGAGAAATATTAATGATAAAAATACAACCCCTAAGGCTTGTATAATCAATTAACTCCCCGACATTTCCAAAAAATGATGCATTGTAAAAAATCACGAAAAATGCGGCGACAATTAACGAATAGTAGCTGCTATCTAACTGCGGGCAGCCCCTTCTCTTAAAATTCTCTAAACGAATACTAAAATTCATACCAACCCTAGTTGTAATTTATTGTTGAATGTTTTTTTAAACATAGCTAGATAGATCGCAAGGGAATAAAACCAGCATATGGCGAGAGTCCATAAATCATGAGAAATGAAGTGAGCTCCACGAAGTTGTTGCGCAAAGCCAAAAGTGATACCCGCAAGCAAGGGGATGGCTAAACCTGCCCAACGCAAGTTAGATGAGTGATTGAGCCAAAAAAAATACAAAGCAATCCACGCATAGCCAGCACTTGCATGGCCCGCTGGAAAACATCCCTCACCATTGCGCAAACCGAGCTGTTCAAAAACGGTCACGTAATTGAGATTGCCGCCATAACGTTGAAATTCCCACGGGCAGGAAACGGCTAAGAAGGATTTAAAGAAACTGACCAGCAAGCTGCCTCCGGCAACCGCTAAGAGTAAATAGGCGAGTGGTTTTCGATGTTGTTTCCAATGACTCAAGCAATGGGACATCACTAAGAGTCCAATCACTACCAAGGCAAGCAGAAGTGATGCGGTGCGTCCACCTTTATGAAGGACTTGCTCTGTCAACCAATTGTCTTTCAGCACCCAAATGTTGCCCTGAAGGCCGTAAAGGTAATCGGCTAAAATTTTGTCAATATCAAAAATATGGATGAATACCGATAGAACGATCAGTGCCGTTAACGGGTAGATAAAATGTATGACGAGGAATTTGGGAGAAACAGGCATCTAAGTAAGTTCAGCGAATTGAAAAAAAGCACATGCCGACACAATACAGAGAGAGACTTAGCTGAAACTTAGGTGGGTGAAAAACACATCCTTCCTGATCAGTCAAACTGATTAACGCAAGAAACACGATCACACATGCCGCATGTATAAACAGAATGAACAACGAACCGTAATTACACCGGTATAACTAAATATTCCAACGCTTTAAAGGTAGCAGCGAGTTCGCTGTCGGATTTGATGGCGTCAATAGCGGTATTCCTTTTGGTATGTAGTGCCAACATTGTCAATATTTTTAGCCTTTCCCTGGCTGTTAATTCGCATTGGCTTTTAGCCAACACTCGCATTCTGTGTTGTTATCACTGTCGCGTGCTTTGCGTTGTTTATAATGATTGTGAATCATTTTGGTAGTGAACTGCTATAACTCATTGTTTTGTGCCACAGTGTTTATTTATGCACTCATTAGTTGGTGCCGAGCAGCAGTTTTTTTTAGCTTTTTGCCGTGTGTAAATAAAATAGCCTGCAATCAGCGCCAAAGGCGCAAGACAAATAAAAACCTCCAGATTTTGTTTATTCATCAAAGAAACCAGCACTCCAAGGCTAGAAGCGCCCGCAATAATTAAATACAGAGGAATGGCGCAGCAGCCGATACAGGCTATAGCGGCGGTAAATATGAGCCATTTAGATTTTTGTGAGGGCATAACAGTCTCCTGAAAGAAATAGGTTTTATTGCAAGAGATAGCAGCATAAAATCTGTAGCTACTACAGATGCAAGCATTTTTTAACAAGGAGATTCGTATGTTTGGTATTGGAGTGCTATCGCGCGAAACGGGATGTCATATTGAAACCATTCGCTACTATGAGAAATTAGGGCTACTGCACGAACCGCAACGTTCCAGCGGTGGCCATCGCTTGTACAACAACGCTCACCAAAAACGCTTGGGGTTTATTTTAAAGGCACGAAGTCTTGGCTTTAATTTGGATAAAACCCGCGAGCTATTAAGTCTTTCTGAAAATACAGAACGGTCGTGCAGTGAAGCATTGACGCTAGTGGAAACCAACTTGCTTACCATCAATGAAAAAATGGCCGAGCTGCAACGCATCAAAGATTCATTATTAGTGATGGCTAAAAGCTGCCAGAGTTGTTGCCCTGGCGCTAAAGCACCGGATTGCACTATCGTGGATGCGTTATCCACCGTTTAAGATTCAAATTAAGGTTAGTCATGCTCAAAACCACCTTGTTATTTTTCGTCACCGCACTGACTGAAATTATTGGCTGCTTTTTGCCTTATCTTTGGCTGCGTAAAGAAGGCTCCATTTGGCTGTTACTTCCTGCCGCCGCAAGTCTCGCCTTATTTGTTTGGTTGCTCACCTTGCACCCAGCCGCCAGTGGGCGGATTTATGCTGCTTACGGTGGTGTTTACGTTGCAACTGCTTTGCTTTGGTTACACTTTGTGGATGGAATAAAACTATCCGCTTACGATTGGGTGGGTGCAGGTGTAGCGTTATTGGGTATGGGGATTATTGTGGCGGGGTGGAAGGCAGCTTAAGTACCTACTGCCAAACTCCACTCAGCAACACCATCGCGTAAATGTACTGATTGAAGACCCGCTGCGCGCAATAACTCCACGGCGTCCTTCGCCATTAAACAATAAGGTCCACGGCAATAAGCAACTACCGGGCGATCTTTGGGTAACTCATCCAAACGTGTGCGCAGCTCTGCTAAAGGTATGGACCGAGCGAAGGGTAAATGCGCACTCAAATATTCCTCTGTGGGGCGAACATCCAACACGACCACTTCACCACGGCGCGCCATTTTCAACAAAGACTCGCGGTCACTCGGTACCAAATCATCGGGTGTGGCAGAGATTTTTTGCAGTGCAGATTGCAACTCAACCAAACGGCTTTCGGCGAGTAAATGCAAATGTACCCACACCTGAGCGACTGCTTTATCCGCTAGGCGGTAGACAATATTTTTCCCCTGACGCTCTGTCGCCACTACATTTGCTTCACGCAATTCACGCAAATGCGAGCTGGCCAACTTCATGCTAATTGCTGCTTGCTCAGCCAGCATCTCCACCGTTTTTTCGCTCTAACATAGCAGCTCTATCAGCTCTACTGTACCCCAATTTATCCGCTGCAATCGCCGACCAAACACCGCCAGAATGGTGCGGTTCTGCCATTGGCATTTATCGTTTCTGGCGCGATTTGGGTTACGGTATTGGCGCATTAGGTCTAGGAATCACGGCGCATTTTACCGGGTCAGTGGATGCGGCTTTTTGGTTTGTTGCGATAGCGATGTTTTTATCAGGAGGTCTGCTTTTGCTCAGCGGCTGGTCTAAGACAGTAAAACTTTGACCGTCTGCTTTGGGCACAAAGCGACGATTCTACGTTTAAATAGAAGTACATTAGAATTACACGGACTTACACGAAGCCAAATAAGTTTTTAGTCAGGCTCCCACGCCATACAACATGCAAGGCTAAGCCTTTCTTCGGCCATAGAATCTTACGCTCACCTTGGTTGCAATAACCTACCAAAGTTTTATTCTTGAGTGTTGTACAAATTACTGGAGGGCCGGAGTGAACAATACTACCAAATCCGTTGTTGAGATTACGTTAGGAGTGGCTTTTTCTAGGTCACTCGACCTTAATCGCCAACTACGTCAGGGGGTTTCTTTTGCTGCACTCACGCGCCTTCAGAAACAGTACGGATTGAGCAGAAGTGAATTACTTACCATGCTGGTAATCAGCCAATCAACTTGCCGGCGGCGTGAAATCGAAGGAAAGCTTTCGGTTGACGAGGGAGATAAAATTCTACGATATGCACGGTTGTTAGATTTGGCGTTAGAGCTCGTAAATGGCAACAGAGAACATGCTCTTCAATGGCTATCAACACAAAACCGTGCTTTATCTGGTGAAACACCCGTGAGCTATGCCCAAACCGGTGTAGGTGCCGAAGTAGTTAGAGACTTAATTGCAAAAATTGAACATGGGGTTGTGATATAGCGTTGCGAGCACTCCCCGCAAGGTATCTTCAATACTGGGTCAGTAAAGCTCGGCTTACAGCTCAAGTTCTTAATAGGGTGAGGCTAGGTTGGTTCAGACGGATCTTCGTCAATTGACTGAACAATAACAGCAAGCCCTGCGAAAGGATCTACTCCTAGCACTCGGCAATAGCGAACAAACTCAAGAATCTCGATTTTTCGTTGGTTTAGCTCCATTTTACAAAGTATTGAATGATCTAAACCGCTAACTTCAGCTGCTTCTCGAAGGGTTAAACCACTATCTTCTCGGCATTTCTTTAGCCAAGCTCCAAGTTTTTCATAATGAGATGAATAAAGGGATGATTTCATTGTCTCGATATTAGAGACCATATAGAATGTTTCGAAATTCGAAACAGACCGGTGCAGCCTCCCATGGCAAAAATCACACTTAAACCTGAAGTACTTAAGGTATTGAAGACGCTAAATGATGGGAGCTTTACTGTAGATCAGATTACAAAAATGTACCTCGCAGAAGGCACTGAGGCCCAGGAATCTAAAAAATCAGCCCGCCAGTTCATTTATCGAACGATTCTGCGATTAATTAAAAGCGGGGAAATGGCAAGGCTTGATGGCAATAAAGGATGGCCGAAATATAAGCTAACGGACAAATTCCAACTAAGGCTTTCACCTTCAGTGATTCAACCATCCGCACCACCAACTCATAGAGTGCAAAACCCTTCCTCACACCAAAGTCTAACTGAAAGACTAAATGCCCATAAGATGGAACTGCTGACTGCTATGGGTGAAGTTGAGGAATATGATGCAATTTGTAAAGACATGCCAAATCTAAAGGAAGACATTCAATCGCTGTATGATGACTCCCGAGATAGATGCTCAAAAATATTAGGGCGTGTAAAAGCCCTCGAAAGCTTACTGTCCATTGGAGCCCAGTAGTCGCATGCAGCTAAGATACTGGCAGTCAGAATGTATTTCGAAGGCGCTAAATAAATATATCGCAGGAGATAGTCATTTTCTGTGCCTCGCAACGCCAGGTGCTGGCAAAACAGTTATGGCTTCTACATTGGCTAACAAACTATTTACAGAAAATCGTATCGATTTGGTTTTATGTTTTTCACCTTCGGTTAATGTTTCAAGTGATTTTCAACATGCACTTGAGGCCCACACCAAATCAAGAATGGATGGGTTACTTGGCTCAAAGGGACGCTCACTTACTTACCAAGCGATGTTGTCTCTAGATGATTCATTTTGGAAACTTTTCGACACCAACAGAATTTTTGTTATCTTCGATGAAATTCATCATTGTGCTGCTGATACTTTCGGCAACGCAAATGCATGGGGACAAAAAATAGTTCAAAAGATACAAGGTAAAGCTACCTATACATTGGCTTTAACAGGTACCCCTTGGCGATCAGACCAGGTGCCCATCGCACTTTCACAGTACTGCCATGATCAAAAAATCCAGTGTGATTATATTTATGGTTTAACGCAGGCAGTTACAGACAACGTATGCCGCAGGCCACAGATTACATTGATTGATAATGATTGCATCTCTGTAACGAAAGATGGAAATACCACTCGTTTTTCTTCTTTCGGAAAACTACTTACCGAATCAAAATGTTCATACCAGCAACTGATAGAAAATGAAAATGTTATTCGTTATTTTATTGATAAGTCCTCAAAAAAACTGACGCAAATAAGAAAGCATCACCCTGACGCTGGCGGGCTAATCGTTGCTGCATCGGTGGAGCATGCAAAGTTAATTGCTAAAATTTTATATGACTGCCTTGGTGAAAATGCGCGGGTAGCCACCTATCGTGAGCATGAACCTCAAAATATTATCAATGAATTTAAATTAAGCACCGAGAAATGGATCATATCGGTCGGCATGATTAGCGAAGGTACAAATATTCCGCGCTTACGTGTCTGCTGCCATCTCACCAGAGTTAAAACAGAGCTAAATTTTAGACAAGTACTAGGCAGAATATTACGCAGCAGCAATGAGATTAACGGCGAAGGCTTTTTATTTATGCCGGCCGAGCCAAACTTAATTGAGTATGCAAATCGTGTAGCGCAAGAAATACCTGAAGGGATACAGATAAAGGTTGTAACCATTAACAATCAACAAAAGGATATCAATATTTCGATAGCCTCCGATCAAATAACGTCATCTGCGCCAATCGCTTCTGAAAGAATAATTTTGCGTGTTGGTCACAAAAGTAATTGTGAGACTGCCAAAGTGACTAGCCATCCCAAAAGCGAAGGCTCTATCCTAGCCAAATCCTACGAATCTTCCATAAATATTTTTGGAAAATTCAAACAGGAAATTATGTCGTTGCCACGATTTGCATCTTAGGGGATGTGACTAAATGATCTCGCGCAAGCTGCTAATTTCATGGGGCATGGTGCTGCCTTTCCGGGTAAGGTGAAGCGCAGGGATACCCATTTTACGCGGCCCTTCATAATCTGCGATGAAGGTATCGCCAATGAAGAGAGTTTCTGCAGAATCAACGCCAGCCATTTTTAAAATCCAAGAATATATCTCAGGTTCTGGTTTTATAGTGCCAAGCTCATAGCTTAAACCTTTTAATACTGGAATTTCCGGCGGTAATAATTCAACAGCTTTTCCATAAGGTTTTGCCAAGTTTGAACATATGGCAATCTTCACGCCCTGTGAATTAAGTTGCTCAAATACTGGGTAAACATCATCATATAACGCGAGTGATTTAAGCTCTTCGACGATTTCCTTATTGATTTGATCGAGCAATATCTGGGGTGCATTTATGCCCATTGATGCTGCTAATTCTGAAACACTCAAATTGGTCGTCATTAAATAGCGTGCATCATCTGCCTGCACTGCGCGCCCATTTTCACGGGCCCATTTAAGCAGCTTGCGATAGGGGTGATGCATTGTCCCAAACTTAACAAGCGTCCCAAAGAGATCAAATATAACGGACTTTGTAGCCACACTAATTCCAACCTGGATTCCGGCGCATTTATTTTGGACCTATTTTGCAGCCATCGCACTGATTGCGGGCGCTGTTGGGATGTTTATTCCGAAAACAGAATTTTACGCAGCGGCCCTATCGGCATTGATGATTTTTTTGTGGGTAATACTTTTGCATGCACCGCGTGCGCTCGCGGACTTACACAACGCCAACGAAACAACTGCTTTCTTTGAAGCACTCGCTATGTGCGGCGCTTGCTTGTTGATTGCATTCAAGAAAAAAATTCATGAGCCTAATAAATGATTTTCTGAATACTGAGCTACATCTAAATTTAAAATGCTCTCACTCTTACATCTAGGCACACTATGAAAACATCGTGGTGATAAAGGCAACTCTTATTTGTGGAACTCTGGATATCACGATTGAATTATCAAACAAAACTTTCGCAAGTATTTATCGGCCCTGTAAAAAAATAATTTTTTGTGCAAACCACAACAAGGGCGCCTGCCCATGAAAATCACCCGTCACAGATGGCCGTGACAAATAATAATTTACATCTTTACTTTGACCTGTTCCTACACAAATATCACTTAACTGTCCTTTTTCATTCACACGTTTTGCTAATGCACGCCAAGCTTTTTCATAAGCATTTTTATATTGACGACTTTTTAGTATTTTTCTTTCAACACCCACTGCCATAGCAAAACCAAACATAGCGGTTGCCGAGCTTTCTTCCCAGGACTCAGGATAATCCACCAATTGCCGCCACATACCGGATGCTGCCTGATATTTTAATAATGACTTCATCATCACTTTGTAGCGCTTTTCGATAAATGAATATTGCGCATGATCTTTTGGCAATTCACTTAATAATTCCGCTAACGCAGCTGCAACCCAACCATTACCTCGCCCCCAATAAAAAGGGGCATCAGGGCCGTGAAAAAATAGTCCGTTTTGTTGTTGAAGTTTTTCAAGATAAACCGAAATTTCTAATGCCGCACGATCGAGATAAACCGGATTTTTTGTTGCTCGATAAGCTTGAACCTGCAACACACCAATCATCCACATGTCATCAATCCAAAAACGTGTTTGATGAGTTAAACCATTAGCTAAAGGTTTGGCCCATTGGGCATCTGCCAATTCAAGACCAAATTGCAGATGATTTTTTTTATCCAAGAGTAAATATTGTTGTATGGGTAGTGCACCCCAAACATTGGCATCGACATGTTCAGCTGCCAACAATTTTTCAACACCAGGAACCTGAGCATAACGAGCATCCAAGGCTGCAACTAATTCCTGATCATTGATTTCAGCAGAAAATTTCAATGCGCCATAACCCACAGCCGCTTCTGCATAATGCAGCCCGTTGTAATGGTCGCTGATATATTGCATGTAAGTTTTGCGCGACAATAAATCCTGCACCACTGCAACGCCTATTGTTTTTGCGGACTCACTCAAAGGCTCTTTTACCGATGCAGTGCCTATATTGGCTGTGCAGATAAAAGTTGTCAGGATCAACATAGATATGATGCGCAACATAATATTCCTCTGATTTATTCTTATAGAATGAAAAAGTATCGTCACTGCCAATCGGATGTGGGGGTTTAATATAAACGAAATCAAAAAAAGTCAGAATCAATAGATGCAATTTTATTCCCATCAGGCATAGAATCATCACAGCTAAAAATCACCTTTGGAAAATCTATGCCGTTCAATTCCAATACCTATAAAGACCAACTCAGCCAATTGGTTGCCCTGCCCTCTGTAAGCTGTGCCATTCCCAAATGGGATATGGGTATAGGAAGGATTAATACCCCCTCTTCTTCCAAATCTACAATAAAAAACAGGCTACTGGCAATCGCCACGTTATTATCAGCCCATTAGCTGTACAATTATTGAGCATAAAATCAAGCGCT
>Ga0116157_10001922_pt1 | contig 20543 bp, 15 predicted proteins | sample AD_UKC048_MetaG_FD_89882 | JGI IMG/M metagenome (GOLD analysis project Ga0116157, IMG submission 89882) | Active sludge microbial communities of municipal wastewater-treating anaerobic digesters from USA - AD_UKC048_MetaG | ecosystem: Engineered > Bioreactor > Anaerobic > Digestate | place: USA...
ATGTGCGTCATCACGCCGACGCCCACCGGCACGAACAGCAGCGACAGGTGCGCCAGCAGCACGTCCGCAATGGCGCAGACCGGGCCGCGCACCGGCTCCCAGCCGAGTGCCAGCATGAGTATCAGCATGCCGATCACCGGGCCGGGCAGCCCGATCGGCGCGGCGCGTGCCAGCAACTCACCGGCCGACTGGCAGGCCAGCAGCCAGGCCAGGCCCTGGAGCGGCGCGGCGGTCGATGTCACGGACGGTGGTCGGCTCGCTGCATCACAACCCGGGGTACAGCCGTCCCGGATTGAACAGCCCGTGCGGATCGAACGAGCGCTTCAGTTCGCGGTGTATGCGGTCCAGTGGCGAGCTCAGCGGTGCGAACACACCGGCAGCCTTGTCGAGACTGCGCAGCAGCGTCGCGTGGCCGCCGGCGCGTCCGGCGATCTCGCGCAGGTGGGCGGCGGTCTCCGGGCTCGCGTCCGGCGTCACGCACCAGCGCTGCCCCCCGGCCCACTCGATCAGCGGTGTTCCGGGCAGGTCCAGCATGGGCGCGGTCTGCGGTACCGACAGGCGCCACAGCGCTCCACCGGACTGCACCGCGGCCTGGGCGCCCATGAAGAACTCGTCCTGATGGTCGCGAAGCCCCGCCCAGAACGGATCGGCCAGGTCCGGGCCAATCACTTCGCCACCGAGCGCCAGGAACTGCGATGTGGCCGTCTGCACCGCTGCAGCAGCACCACGAAGCCGCACGACAAGCATGCCGTTCCAGAGTGCGCTGGCATTCAGCGGCAGCGGCTGGCAGCCCCATTGATGCAGTTGCGCCAGTGCGTGCGCTGCTTCCATGTCGAAACGCAGCGTGGTGGTGGCCGGCGCGACCGGCAGCACCTTGATCGACACCTCGAGGATCACGCCCAGCGTGCCGAGCGAGCCGACCAGCAGACGCGACACGTCGTAGCCGGCGACGTTCTTGATCACCTGGCCGCCGAAGCTCAGCACCTCGCCCCGGCCGTTGAGCAGCGTGGCGCCGAGCACGTAGTCGCGCACCGCGCCGACCGCCGCGCGCGACGGGCCCGACAGGCCGGCCGCGATCATGCCGCCCACGGTGCCGCCCTGGGCCGTGGCCTCGGGGGTGTCGCCTGCAAAGTGCGGCGGCTCGAAAGGCAGGCACTGCCCCTTCTCGGCCAGCGCCGCTTCCAGTTCGGACAGCGGCGTGCCGCAGCGCGCGGTCACCACCAGTTCGGTCGGCGCATAGCTCGAGATGCCGCTCAGCTCGGTCGTGTCGAGCAGTTCGCCCTGCGGCAGTTCTCCGTAGAAGTCCTTGGTGCCGCTGCCGCGAATGCGCAGCGGCGTGCCGCAGTCGCGTGCCGACCGCACGCGTTCGATCAGGCGCGTGAGCGCAGGGCTTTCGTCTTCGTTTTCGATCAAGGCAGGCTCGCTCAGAAGCGGGGCAGGTCGGGAAATGGCAGCAGCCCCTTGCGGACGTGCATCTTTCCGTACTCGGCGCAACGGTGCAGCGTCGGGATCACCTTGCCGGGGTTCAGCAGTTCGGTCGGGTCGAAGGCGCGCTTGACGGCCAGCATCTGCTCGCGCTCGGCCGGCGTGAACTGCACGCACATCGAGCTGAGTTTCTCGATGCCGACGCCGTGCTCGCCGGTCACCGTGCCTCCGAGGCGCACGCTGGTCTCGAGGATGTCGGCGCCGAACAGCTCGCAGCGGTGCAGCTGGTCGGGGTCGTTGGCGTCGAACAGGATCAGCGGGTGCAGGTTGCCGTCGCCGGCGTGGAACACGTTGCAGCAGCGCAGGCCGTAGGTCACCTCCATCTCGGCAATGCGCACCAGGATCTCGGCGAGCTTGTTGCGCGGGATGGTCGAGTCCATGCACATGTAGTCGGGGCTGATGCGACCGCTGGCCGGAAACGCGTTCATGCGGCCGCTCCAGAACTTCAGCCGTTCGGCTTCGTCGCGGCTGATGTCGAAGCGTGTCGCGCCGGCGTCCTCGAGCACCGCGACCATGCGGCCGATCTCTTCCTCGACCTCTTCTGGCGTGCCGTCGCTTTCGCAGATCAGGATCGCTGCGGCGTCGAGGTCGTAGCCGGCGTGCACGTAGTCCTCGACCGCGGCGGTCATCGGCTTGTCCATCATCTCCAGGCCGGCCGGGATGATGCCGGCACCGATCAAGGCCGCGACCGCGTGGCCCGCCTTGCGCACGTCGTCGAAGCTGGCCAGGATCGCGCGCGCCAGCAGCGGCTTGGGCACCAGCTTGACCGTCACCTCGACAGTGACCGCGAGCATGCCCTCGGAGCCGATCACGATCGACAGCAGGTCGAGCCCCGCGGCGTCGAGCGCCTCGGAGCCGAACTCGACCGCCTCGCCTTCGATGGTGTAACCGCGCACGCGCAGCACGTTGTGGATCGTCAGACCGTACTTCAGGCAGTGCATGCCGCCGGAGTTCTCGGCCACGTTGCCGCCGATCGTGCAGGCGATCTTGCTGCTGGGGTCGGGCGCGTAGTACAGGCCGTGGCGCGCGGCCGCCTCGCTGATCGCGGCATTGCGCACGCCGCTCTGCACGACGGCGGTGCGGCTGACCGGATCGACCCTCACGATCCGGTTGAACTTGGCGAGGCTCAGCGTCACGCCCAGCGCGTGCGGCGTGGCCCCTCCGCTCAGGCCGGTGCCGGCACCGCGGGCGACCACCGGCACGCCCAGGCGGTGGCAGGCCGCGAGCACGGCGGCCAGCTGCGCCTCGGTCTCGGGCAGCGCGACCGCCAGCGGCAACTCGCGGTAGGCGGTCAGACCGTCGCACTCGTAGGGCACGGTGTCCTCGCGTTGCCAGAGCAGCGCATGCGCCGGCAGCAACGGGGTCAGGGCACCCACCACCAGGGCCTGACGCTGCCGACGGTCGACCGGAACATCGGGCTGCGGCGCGGGCGACAACTCGGCTGCCGTGGAAGGAGCATTCATCGTTTCACTCCGCAGGGCGCTGGCCGGCGGTGAAGACAGTCAGCACGCCGGTGTAGCCGTAGACATGGCGGTGCGCGATCTCGCCGTTGGCGAAGAAGCCGACCAGCGGCACGTCGCCGAGCGCATGCCGGACGATCGCCAGCTCGGCCGACGGCGCACCGAAATGTGGTCCGCCGCGGCCCGAACAGCTGACGTAGACCGCGCCGGCGATCTGCCGAGCCGGGTGCGGCGCGCTGTCCAGGTCGCTGCCATGCAGCGCCAGTGCGGTCTCGAGCGGCAGGTCCTCGGGCTCGAGCTCTTCGCGGATCTCGGCGCAGATGCGCACGAGGTCGCGTCGCGCGGCTTCGGTGTTGCGCTGACAGAAGGCCAGCTGCATGCCGGGTTCGACCATGTCCGCGACTGCCACGGCGTTGCGCCCTGGATCGATGCCAACCAGATGCCGCACGCGCGTCTCGACGCCGAAGCTGCGGCCGTGCGCAGACACCCTTCCCGGATCGCTCAGGCCCACCAGCGTGCCGCGCAGGCGAGGCAGGGCCTCGCGGGGGTCCTGCGCATCGACCTTCAGGTCGCGCAGCAGCACGGTGAGCGCCGGCTCGTCGTCGAGCGACACGACCACATTGCGCTCGGCCTGGCTGATGCGTCGCACCGCCCCGATCGGCTGGCAGCCCTGCGTGACACGCGATATCAGCGGCACGTGATCATCGAAGGCCACGCCCGACAGGCCACCCTCGAACACGCCGTCGGCGATGTGGACGCTGCGCCCGCGGCCCGATGCCAGTCCGCCGAACAGGTAGCCGTTGCGCGTCTGGTCGGCCAGCTCCGAGATCAGCTCGGAGACGTCGTGACCGGAGGGATCGGCGTGCACCTGAGCGGTCGCGGCCGCGAAGCCGGCCTGACCCGACAACGGCCGCACGCCGGAGAAGACGCGGAAGTGCTCCGGCGCGATGTCGCCCAGCATCAGGGCGAGCGCAGGCTCGTCAAAGTATTCGACCCCGTTCGCCGCGATCCCGACGCCGACCGAGCCGACCCAGGCCACCCCTGGCCACTGCTCGCGCAGCGCTTCGAGGGCATGTTCCGCCACCGCGGCGAAATGGTCCGTCAGGTAGACCCAGCCCAGCGTCGGCGTGTCGATGTGATCGGGCTGCGCCCGCTGTGCCTCGAGTTGTGCTGTCGCCAGCGACAACGCCATGCGCCAGTCGGGATGCGTGGCGTGGGCGTGCAGGAAGAGTCTCATCGCCCGCTGCGGGGAGTCGTCTTGCGGGAGGCCGTGCTCGCCTTGCGGCCGCCTGAAGTCTTGGCGGCGGCTTTTCGCGGTTGCGCCGGGGCCGTCGCTTTCGGGCGGCTCTTGCCTGCCGCGGGCGCAGGAGTTGTTGCGGGGGCCGCGGCCAGCCCGGCGGCACCCTCCTTCAGCGCGTTGGCGGCCAGTTCGCTGAACTGCTGCGTCAATGCTCCCCACCACTGCATCGGGTCGACGGCCGGCTTGGGCGTGCCTGCGTCGGCCGCGGCCGACGCATCACTGCCGGCCTGGGCTGGCGCCTCGGTGGGCGGGATTTCGTCCGGCGGTGCCGCAGGCTCTGCAGCCGGCCGCGCATCGGCAGGCGCCGCGGCGTCGGGTGCACCCCGGGCTGCCGCCATTCCCGGCATGCGGATCGTCAGTGAATCGCGCAGGTCGCTCATCTGCACGTTCATCGTCTGCAGGGTCGCCAGCGTCATCTTCTGGACTTCGAGCGCCTGGATCGTCGCGCCCAGCATGCGGGCGTTCTGCTCGAGCCAGAACTGGATCGTGCGCAGCTCCTGGATGCGCTTGTCGAGTTCCTCGGGATTCAATGTCGGCGCGACCCACTGGCCGATGCCGGGAATCGCCGACCCGGCGTTCTTCACCAGACCCTGGAGAAACTCGAAACCGGGAGCGAACGAGGTGAAAGAGGGGATGTCGGTCATGGTGTGTCTCCTGAACGCGAAGCCGATCCATTGTGCCCGTCGAGGCCGCGCACGTTGCGGTGTCCGGGAGCAGCCCTGCTGTCGGCTTGCGGGCGCTCAACGGGGGCACAGATCGATGCGCAGCACGCCCGCCTCCTGCGTCCAGCGCAGGCGACCGAGCACGTCCATGCCGAGCAGCGGGCGCTCACCCAATCCCGGCAGTGCCGTGATGCGCAGGCGTTCGGCGACCACGCCGCCATCCAGCGTCACGTTGCCGCTGACCACCTGTCCCGAGACCACGCCTGCCGCGGTGTTCGACTGCACGCGACCCAGTGCGTCGAGTTGCAGCTCCTGCGCCAGTGCGGCCGAGATCGCTGTCGAGGTGGCCCCGGTGTCGATCAGGAAGTCGACCTCGCGGCCGTTGATGCGCCCCGGCCAGTGGTAGTGCCCATCGGGTCCGCGGGCGATTTCGATCATGCCGCCGTCGCTGCGGAAGCGCGTCTGCTGCTGCGCGTGCAGCCACCACTGGATGCCGAGGAACACCCCCAGACCCAGCAGCAGCCACAGCGTGACCACCTTGAAGGTGGGCGGCAGATCCTGGCTCATGGACGCGACTTCATCGGAACAGGAAGCATGGGGTATGCGCGAATGTCCTTGCGGTGAGCTGTCGGGGGCTGGGCCTCGGCCCCTCCTGAATGGGGTGTGCTGTAAGCCGGGATCGAACCATCGTCGTATTCTCGGCTCCCTCCTTCTTGTTGACTGCTGCGCAAGACCATGCGTTCCGACAACCCGCCGAACACGCCCAGCGGTCGCCCGCCCGCCACCGTGCTGGCCTCGCTGACCCTGATGGCGCTGGCACTGCACGGCTGCCTGCTCGACGCTGTTCCGGTCGAGGCCGCCGAACTGAGCTCGCCTGTCGCACGGACCGCGCCGGCGGTCCAGGTGCGCTCGCTGGTGTCTCCGCCGATCGAGCCGGGCGCGCAGGCTGCACTGCAGCCCGCAGCTGGCCCCATGCCGCCTGTCCTGGTGGATCCGTTCGTGCCGCTTGCGCCCTCGCGTCTGGCGGAGATCGAGCCTGCCCGCGAAGCCCCGCCCGAGCCACCGACCGCCGGCGCGCCCGAGGCGGTCCTGTCCAGTGAGCTTTCCCCGTCTGCGCCGGCGATGGAGGCCGCGCCGTTGGCGTCGAGGCCCGAGGCCCGCGCCCCGGCTCCGGCAGCCAGCGAGCCGGCGGTGCTGCGCCAGCCCGAGCAGCCTGTGCCGGTGTACCGAACGCGGATTCCCCCGGCGATGACGATCGAGTACGACATCAGCCGAGGGTCCATTTCCGGAACCGGCCAGCTGACGTGGCTTCCCGAGGGGGGCAGCTACGAAGCGCGTCTGCAGGCCAGCGTGATCGGGTACACGCTGCTCAGCCAGATCAGCCAGGGCGGGTTCGACAAGGCCGGACTGGCCCCCCTGCGCTTCACCGACCAGCGGGCCCGCAAGGCCGCGCGCGCCGCCAACTTCCAGCGCGATGCCGGCAAGATCACGTTCTCCGGCCCGGCAGACGAGTTCGCGCTGCCAGCGGGCGTGCAGGATCGTTTGAGCTGGATGATCCAGCTGCCCTCCGTGCTGTCGGCGGAGCCCAAGCGGGCGGTGACGGGCGGGGAAGTCGTGCTCTACGTGGTCGGCGCGCGCGCCGACGTGGCTGTCTGGACTTTGCGCTGCATCGGTGCCGAGACCGTCCAGACGGCCGGCGGTCCGGTGCGCACCGTCAAGTTCATGCGTGCGCCGCGCGGTGCGAAGGACACGCAGGCCGAGGTCTGGCTCGATCCGACCCGACATTTCCTGCCGGTGCGCGCTCGTCTGGGGCAGGGCAGCGACGACCCGGACGCGTTCGAGCTGGTGCTGCGCGAGCTGAAGCCCGGCCCCTGAGCCGAGGGGTTGACCACACCGAGCGAGCCGGTGAACGCTTGAAACAAGCCTTGTCAGGCGCATGTAGGGATGGACCGGCCTGAAAGGGCAGGAACGCTTCCTGCGTGTGTGGCACAGCCCTGCAGGAATCGACCCAACCCAAGGAGTTTCCCGATGCACATGCTCTACAACTCGGACAGTTTTGTCGTGATGCAGTTCGAAGTGCCCGCCGAAGCCGGGGCGCCCGAGGCGGCCCACACCCTGATGCGAGGGGGCTACGAGATCGTCGACAAGTTCGCGTGCAAGGAAATCTTCATCGAAGGGGCCATGGCCGAGAGCTTCAGGGAAGGGGTCGATGCGCTGATCGACACGCGTCCGGCCGGACCCACCGAAGACGAGATGGATGCCTACATCGAGCGCTACTCGTCGCTGATGCAGCACCCGGTCGTGCTGCACTGACAAGGTACTCCCCCCTCGGCTCCGGGGCTTGATGCCGGAGTCGGCCGAGGGCAAGATCGCTACGATCGGTGCATCCCGGGCGCCGTGCTCCAGGGGTGTTCATGGTTCACAGTCTCGATGAGGTGCGGGTGGTGTTGTCGCCAGGCCTCGGCGATGCGCCGGTGCTCGACCGCATGTGCTCGCAGTTCGTGCTGACGCTGACCATGCGGCACGTCGGGCGCTTCAACCCGCGGCGCGACTGGAACAGCCTGCTGTCGTTGACCGGGCGGCACCTGGTCTGGCCGGTGTCGGTGCTGTCGCGGCTGCGCGACTTCCTGGCGGCGCGCTGCCGTGGCAACGAGCTGTGGCGCGGACACGAGGCCCTGAGCGACGAGGTCTTCATCGAGCGGCACGGCAACTGGCGCGGGCCGTACGAGGAAGTGACCCTGTTCTTCTACGTCGATGAATACATCAAGGACGCTCCGAAGGACCTGCTGGCGGTGCTTGGCGCGACCGCCGACTGGCTGGAGCGCAGCCTGAAGAAGGAATCGACGCTCGTCGAGAAGAACATCGATGCGCTGGCCGGGCTGCTGCAGCTGAACCCCACCGAGCGCGCGCTGCTGCTCTACGGCACGCTGGCGCGTTATCAGCGCGACCTGCGCGGACTGCTGGTCGAGTTCAAGGTGTCGAGCGCCCAGGAGGCCCATGCGGCCATCGCCAGCGTGGCCGGCGTCAACGAGGCCGATGTCGCCGATGCATTGCGCGCGGGCTCGCGGCTCGAACGCATCGGCATGGTCGAGAACCTGATCTCCGAACACAACATCACCGATCTCGCCGACCTGATGAAGGTCAGCGAGCAACTGCCTCCGGTGCTGATGCGGAAGTACGAGGGACCGTCGGATCTGATGGCGGTTTTCACGCGCCCGGTGCGTCGCAGCGAGCTGCTGCCCTCCGACTTCCATTACGTCAGCGAGGACCGCGACGTGCTGACGGCGTTGCTGAGTCATGCCGTCGGGCGCCGGGAGCACGGGGTCAACGTGCTGCTCTATGGCCCGCCGGGCACCGGCAAGACCGAGCTGGCCAAGGTCGCTGCGCAGGCGGCGGGGCTGGAGTTGTACGAAGTCGAGTACGCCGATCGTGATGGCAACAGCCTGAACGGCCGGGACCGCTACCGCTCGCTGCAGATCAGCCAGGTGTTCCTGAAGGCCAGCGCCAGCGTGGCGCTGCTGTTCGATGAGGTCGAGGACGTGTTTCCGCCCATTTCCACCGACGCCGCGCAGCTGATGGCGCGGATCGACACCGGTGATGGCGCGCCGAGCGGCAGCGTCAGCGGCAAGGCCTGGGTCAACCAGATCCTGGAGACCAACCCGGTGCCGGTGATCTGGGTGACCAACCGCATCGAGCAGATCGATCCGGCATTCCGGCGCCGCTTCCAGTACCACCTCGAGCTGAAGAGCCCGCCGCCCGGAGCGCGCGAGGCGCTTGTCACGCGTGCCCTGGCGGGCGTGCCTGTCTCTGCAGGCTTCGTGGCCCGCCTGGCCGAACGACGTGGTCTGACACCGGCGCAGGTGCGTACGGCCGTCAAGTTCGCCCGGCTGGCGACCCCGGCCGACGCACTGCTGGACGCAGTCTCGGCCGAGCCCGGTACCCACAGCGTGGCCTTCGAGGCGCTGATCGAGCGACAGATCGGCAACGCCGACAAGGCGCTCGGTGCAGACGTGCAGGGGCGTGCGCCGCGCAGCGTGGTCACCTCCTACGACCTTGGCCTGGTGAACACGGAGTCGCGCTTCGAGGTGCCGAAGATCGTCGAGGCGCTGCGTCGCAAGGCCTGCGGCACGCTGTGCTTCCACGGCCCGCCCGGCACCGGCAAGACCGCGTTGGCAGAGCACATCGCGCAGCAGATGCAGCGCCCGCTGCTGGTCCGGCAGGCGTCGGACATCATGAGCAAGTTCGTTGGCGAGACCGAACAGAACATGGCGCGCATGTTCGAGGAGGCGCAGCTCGAGCAGGCGGTGCTGCTCCTCGACGAGGCCGACAGCTTCCTGCGCAGCCGGCGGATGGCGGAGCGCAACTACGAGATCAGCGAAGTCAACGAGATGCTGCAGGGCATGGAGCGCTTTGCCGGCGTCTTCATCTGCACCACCAACCTGTTCGGCGAGCTCGATGAGGCGGCACTGCGCCGCTTCACATTCAAGGTTCGCTTCAAGCCGCTGACTGCCGAGCAGCGCGAGCGAATGTTCGTCGCCGAGGCGCTCGGTGGTGACCCCGCGCGGCTCACCGCCGAGCAGCAGGCGAGGCTGCTCGAGCTCGAATCGCTCGCGCCCGGCGACTACGCTTCGGTCAAGCGCCAGATCGACGTGCTGGGAGAAGCCTTCGAGCCCGACGAGTTCCTGTCGCAACTGGAAGCGGAGCACCGCGTCAAGCCCGAGGTGCGTCAGCAGCGCCACATCGGGTTCATGCACTGACTTTTTCTATGCTGCGGGGCGGCTGCGCCCTCAAGTGACGTCCGACGGGCGCCGATAGCACCGCATGATCGAACTGTTCGTGCAGTCGCTGTTCGCGCTGGACTGGAAGCTGGCATTCCTGGCGGCATTCGTCTGCCTGGACCTGGCCCGGCGTCTCGAGTCGAAGCTCGACCTCGCGGGTTGGGGCTGGCTGCTGGGCGCGTCGCTGGCACTGGCTACCGGCCTCTGGTCGGCCCAGGTGATCGGCATCGAGCGACTCCAGCTTCCGTATGCCATCGAATACCGCCCGGGACCGGCCTTTGGCGTCTGGCTCGGCGCCGGAGCCATCAGCGCGCTGGGTCTGGCCTTGGCGTGCCGGCGGTCGTCCGGCCTGTCTGTCACGCTGATCGGTGCCTTGCTGCTTGCCGCGGGCATCGTTGCCATTCAGATGTGCTTCGTCGAGGCACTGTGGCTGCAGCCCGGCCCGGCCTGGCGGCTCCCGGGCCTGGGCATGGCGCTGGTGGCGGCGAGCGCGGGCTGCGCGGCGGCGCTGTGGCTCTTCGCAGAGATTCGCGTTCGGGCCAGGGAGGGGGCGCTGGCCTGGCAGGCCGCCTCTGCACTCGTCCTGGGCCTCTCGATCGTCATTTCCCAGGGTGTCGTGATGGGCGCGGCGGGGCTCGAGAGTCCGCACGTGTCGGTGGTCACGCAGGACTTCCTTTCGGAAGACACCATGGCTGTTCTGGTGAAGGTGGTTTCGGCCGCGCTGCTGTCGATGTTGCTGGTGCTGTCGCAGATCGAGGCGCACCTGCGTGCGTCCCTGCAGAGAGCGAAGGGCGAGCTGCGCCAGCAATCGCTGCGCGATCCATTGACCGAGCTGCCCAACCGCCAGATCTTCGAGGGCACGCTGGCGCAGGCCGCGCGCCAGGCGGATGCCGACCAGGGACAGCTGGCGCTGATGCTGATCAACCTCGATGGATTCAAGCCGATCAACGAGTCTCTGGGTCATCGTGTGGGCGATCGTGTCCTGCGCGAGATCGCCGCGCGACTGCGCAGTCTGGCGCGGGTGCACATGGTCGCGCGATTGGGCGCCGACGAATTCCTGCTGCTGATGCCAGACAACCCGACCACCGAACAGGTGTCCGATCTGGCGGCGCGGGTGCTGGGCTCGCTGAGCCTGCCCTGCCCGATCGATGGACGCGAAACCACGGTGACCGCGTCGATCGGCATCGTGATGTACCCCGAGCATGGCGCGGTCTCGACCCTGGTGGCTCATGCAGACGCGGCGATGCGATTTGCCAAGTCCAGCGGGGGTGCGACCTACTGCTTCTTCGAGGCGCGCATGGTGAGCGGCCTGCGCGAGCAGACCGAGTTGCTGCGCGACCTGCGCCGGGCACTGGCCCAGGGCGAGCTCGAGCTGTTCTATCAGCCCAAGATCCACGCGCCGACGGGCGAGATCACCGGCGCCGAGGCGCTGATGCGCTGGCAGCATCCGCGGCTCGGCATGATCAGCCCGGGCGTCTTCATTCCGATCGCCGAGCGCTTCGGGTTGATCGGCTCGCTCGGCAACTGGCTGATCGACGAGGTGTGCCGGCAGATCCGCGTCTGGCGGGACGGCGGGCTGCGCATGAGAGTCGCGATCAACCTGTCGGTGCACCAGCTGCGCCAGCCCGATCTGGTCGAGCGCATCGCACGCGCATTGCGCGAGCACGACGTCAATCCGGGCCTGCTGACCTGCGAGATCACCGAGTCGGTGGCGATGCAGGACGCCGAGGGCACGATCAAGTTCTTCGGGCAGCTGGCGCAGCTGGGTGTCAGCATCTCGATCGACGATTTCGGAACGGGTCATTCGAGCCTGGCCTACCTGCGCAAGCTGCCGGCCAGCGAACTGAAGATCGACCGCAGCTTCGTGCTCGACCTGGAGACCAGCGAGGACGCCCGCAAGGTGGCCTCGGCGGTGGTCAACCTCGCCAAGGCGCTGAACCTGAAGGTGGTGGCCGAAGGGGTCGAGACCGAGGGCCAGAACCGCATCCTGCGCGAGTTCGGGTGCGACCAGCTGCAGGGCTACCTGTTCGCCAAGCCGATGTCCGCGAAGTCGCTCGCCTTGTGGGCGATGGATGACGTCGGGCCGCGATCGATCAGTTTCCGTTCGTCCCTGTTCCTCGAAACCCAGCCTGCCGAACTGGTCTGAGGGCCGCGGTCGCATCGATTCGCAGGGCGGTTCCTAGAATCGGGGCATGAAAACCCAGCCCTACACCCGCGGCGCCCAGTTGCCCGACCTGCTGCGACAGCGCATCGTCATCCTCGACGGCGCCATGGGCACGATGATCCAGCGCTACAAGCTTGGCGAAGCCGATTACCGCGGCGAGCGCTTCAAGGACCATCCCAGGGATCTGAAGGGCAACAACGAGTTGCTGCTTTTCACGCGGCCGGACGTGATCTCCGAGATCCACGACCAGTACCTCGCGGCCGGCTCGGACATCATCGAGACCAACACCTTCGGCGCCACGCGCATCGCCCAGGACGACTACGGCCTCGCGTCGGTGGCGCGCGAGATGAACGTGGTGGGCGCCAGGCTGGCGCGCGAGGCCTGCGATCGCTACAGCACCGCCGACAAGCCCCGCTTCGCCGCCGGCGCGCTGGGTCCGACGCCGCGCACCGCGAGCATCAGCCCCGATGTCAACGACCCGGCCGCGCGCAACGTCAGCTTCGACGAGCTGAAGGACTCGTACCTCGAGCAGGCGGCGGGCCTGCTGGAAGGCGGCTGCGACCTGTTCCTCGTCGAGACCATCTTCGACACCCTGAATGCCAAGGCCGCCATCTTCGCGCTGGACGAGCTGATGGAGTCGACCGGTGAACGGCTGCCGGTCATCATCTCCGGCACGGTCACCGACGCGTCGGGGCGCATCCTGTCGGGACAGACGGTCACCGCGTTCTGGCACAGCGTGCGCCACGCACGGCCGCTGGCGATCGGACTGAACTGCGCGCTCGGTGCGACGCTGATGCGTCCCTACATCGAGGAGCTGTCCAAGGTCGCTGGAGACACGTTCATCAGCTGCTACCCGAACGCCGGTCTGCCGAACCCGATGAGCGACACCGGTTTCGATGAAACGCCGGAAATCACCGGCCGGCTGGTCGAGGAGTTCGCGAAGAGCGGCTTCCTGAACATCGCCGGTGGCTGCTGCGGCACCACGCCTGCGCACATCGCGCAGATCGCGCAGCGTGTCGGTGCTTATCGCCCGCGCTGCCTGCACGAGCGGCCGTTCAGCAGCCTGCTGGAGTCGACCGCCGCGGCTTGAAGCCGGCCAGCGTGCCGACGCGCGTCACATGAGCTCGATCAGGCTCTCGACGCTCAGGCGCACCTTGACTTCGTGCGGTGCGGCGCTGCCGGTGATCTCGTAGGCCTTGTGCCGCGTGTCGCGCACGGCTGGTTTCGACATCGGTATGCCGTTGATGCCGACCACGCACGCCACCACCGGGATGCTGGCGCGCAGGCCGCGCTTGAGGACGATGGCGACTTCACCTCCGGCCAGGCGCACGAAGCAGCCGGGTGGATAGATGCCTGCAGCCTTGATGATGGCGGCCCCGGCCTCGTCAGGCTGCTGGTTCTCGTCGAGGTAGGCGGCCTTGGCCGCTGCGGTGGCCGTCATGGCCTTGCGCGTCTTGCGGGGGCTCAGGCGTGCGGCAAAAACGTCGGCGCGCTTGATCAGCCGTGCGATCTGCAACCCGGGCTCCATGGCCTGGAGGGGGCCCGGCGGGCTGGTGTGGTGGTGTTCGACGGCCTGCAGCCAGAGTTCGTCTGCGACGCCCAGCTCGCGAAGCTGTGCGACACCGCGTGCCGCGTGGCTATCGATCAGCTCGCGCTGCTGTGGCGTTGTCGCCGAGTCCTGCACCGCCAGCTGGTCCTGCAGGTTGGTCATCGCGATGTTCATGGTCAGCGAAGCCCGGCGTAGGGCTGCCTTCCACTCCCTGGGCCAGCCGTTCAGGTGGCGGGCGGCCAGTTCGACGATCGTGGTGACGAGCAGCGCATGACGAACGCTGTACTTCTGGCTGTCGGTCGTGGCGCTGTAGATCAGCGACAGCAGGGCCGCGTCCGCACCACGCGAGATGAGCGATAGCAGATCCTCGTCGATGCGATCGATGCGGTCGATGAAATCTTCTGCCGACGGTTCGCGCAACGCGGCGGCCATCTTCATGACGAGGCCGTCCCAGGTGAGACTGGTGTCGCCGCGCCGGGCGCGTTCGGGCACGCCGAAGTTGTCCATCACGCTGTCGGGGTCGACCTCGGCCTCGGCCTGGGCAATGCGGCCGATCCGTGCGTTGTCCCTCACCATCGAATCCATCTTGCCCGCCAATGCCTTCTTGAAGGCGTCGGCGTCGCTGATGTCGATGTAGACACCCCGTTCCGTGAGTTGTTTGCGCACACTTTCGCTGGGAACCACGCCCCCGCGAGGAACCAACATCAAGCCTGCAGCGTCGCGCAGGGCGAACGGAACCGGCTGGTTGATGCGAATGGCACTGGCGGAGATGGGTACAACGGCCATGACGATGGGGCAGGAATGTGGAACGGACAGCTTCCGTGCAGTGGATATCGGAGTGCCGTGACCTGACTTGAGTTGTTGCACGGCACAAAACATGCGCGCCTACAATCGCTTCTCTTTCGAGGAGCGCTGCGACAACCCCTGAAAACGCCACGGGCGGCGGGTTGCCAGGCTCGAAAGTGCGAGGTTTCAACGGCGCTCCCCCGACCCTCACGGGCCGCGGTGGGCTGCGCGGCATGTGACATTTGACACTCCGCCGAACGCCAAGACTGCCGCCATGCTCCCCGTCCCGTCCACACCTCCCTCCATCGTCGAGCCGATGAAGCTGTCCGGGCTCGAACCGGTGCTGATCGGCAACGGCTCGCTGTTCGTCAACATCGGCGAGCGCACCAATGTCACCGGGTCGAAGGCCTTCGCCCGCATGATCCTGAACGGCGATTTCGAGCAGGCGCTGTCCGTGGCGCGCCAGCAGGTCGAGAACGGTGCGCAGATCATCGACATCAACATGGACGAGGCCATGCTGGACAGCCAGGCGGCGATGGTGCGCTTCCTGAACCTGATCGCCAGCGAGCCCGAGATCGCGCGCGTGCCGATCATGATCGACAGCTCGAAGTGGAGCGTGATCGAAGCCGGCCTGAAGTGCATCCAGGGCAAGGGCATCGTGAACTCGATCTCGCTCAAGGAGGGCGTCGAGCAGTTCATGCATCAGGCCAAGCTGGTGCGCCGCTACGGCGCGGCTGCGGTCGTGATGGCCTTCGACGAGAAGGGACAGGCCGACACCTACCAGCGCAAGACCGAGATCTGCGAGCGCGCCTATCGCATCCTGGTCGACGAGGTCGGCTTCCCGCCCGAGGACATCATCTTCGACCCGAACATCTTCGCGATCGCCACCGGCATCGAGGAGCACGACAACTACGCGGTCGACTTCATCAACGCCACCCGGTGGATCAAGCAGCACCTGCCGGGCGCCAAGGTCAGTGGCGGCGTCAGCAACGTCAGCTTCAGCTTCCGCGGCAACGAGCCGGTGCGCGAGGCGATCCACACGGTTTTCCTGTACCACGCGATTCAGGCGGGGATGGACATGGGCATCGTCAACGCCGGCATGGTCGGCGTCTACGATGATCTCGACCCGGTGCTGCGCGAACGGGTCGAGGACGTGGTGCTGAACCGGCGACCCGATGCCGGCGAACGGCTGATCGAGGTGGCAGAGACGGCCAAGGGGGCGGCCAAGGACGACTCCGCCAAGTTCGCCTGGCGTGCAAAGCCGGTCGACGAGCGCCTGAGCCATGCGCTGGTGCACGGGATCAACGACTTCATCGCCGAGGACACCGAAGAGGTCTACCAGCGCGTGCTGGCCGAGGGCGGGCGGCCGCTGCATGTGATCGAGGGTCCGCTGATGGCCGGCATGAACGTGGTCGGCGACCTGTTCGGCCAGGGCAAGATGTTCCTGCCGCAGGTGGTCAAGAGCGCCCGCGTGATGAAGCAGGCGGTCGCGCACTTGCTGCCCTACATCGAAGCCGAGAAGCTCGCGCTGGTCGAAGCTGGTGGAGAGGCGAAGGCCAAGGGCAAGATCATCATCGCCACGGTCAAGGGCGACGTGCACGACATCGGCAAGAACATCGTGACGGTGGTCCTGCAGTGCAACAACTTCGAGGTCGTGAACATGGGCGTGATGGTGCCGTGCCACGACATCCTGGCGCGTGCCAAGGTCGAAGGCGCCGACATCATCGGCCTGTCGGGCCTGATCACGCCCAGCCTCGAGGAGATGCAGCATGTCGCCGCCGAGATGCAGCGCGACGACTACTTCCGCGTCAAGAAGATCCCGCTGCTCATCGGCGGTGCCACCTGCTCGCGGGTGCACACCGCGGTGAAGATCTCGCCGCACTACGAAGGCCCGGTGGTCTACGTGCCCGATGCCAGTCGCAGCGTCGGCGTGTGCAGCGACCTGCTCAGCGACGAGAAGGCTGCTGCCTACATCGCCGAGCTGAAGTCCGACTACGACAAGGTCCGCGAGCAGCACGCCAACAGGAAGGCGACGCCGCTGGTCATGCTGGCCGAGGCGCGCGCCAACAAGGTGCCCATCGATTGGGTGAACTACGCTGCGCCGAAGCCGAAGTTCACCGGGCGCCGCGTGTTCCGCAACTACGACCTGGCCGAACTGGCCCAGTTCATCGACTGGGCCCCGTTCTTCCAGACCTGGGACCTGGCCGGCGCCTATCCGGCGATCCTGACCGACGACATCGTCGGCGAATCGGCGCGCCGCGTGCTGAGCGACGGGCAGCGCCTGCTCAAGCGCCTGATCGACGGGCGCTGGCTGACTGCCAATGGCGTGATCGGCCTGTATCCAGCCAACACGGTGGGCGACGACGACATCGAGATCTACACCGACGAGACCCGCAGCAAGGTGCTGTTCACCTGGCGCGGCCTTCGGATGCAGTCGGTGCGGCCGGTCGTCGATGGCGTGATGCGGCCGAACCGCTGCCTTGCCGACTACGTCGCGCCGAAAGATTCAGGCGTGGCTGATCACATCGGATTGTTCGCAGTGACGTCGGGCATCGGCGCTGAAAAGAAGGAAAAGCAGTTTCTCGACGACCACGACGACTACAGCTCGATCATGCTGAAAGCGCTGGCCGATCGGCTGGCCGAGGCCTTCGCCGAGCGCATGCATCAGCGTGTGCGCACCGAGTTCTGGGGCTATTCGGCCGATGAGTCCCTGACGCCTGCCGAGCTGATCGCCGAGAAGTACCGCGGCATCCGTCCCGCTCCGGGCTACCCGGCCTGTCCCGACCACACGGTCAAGGGTGCGATGTTCGAGGCGTTGAACTGCGCGGACATCGGCATGGCGCTGACCGAGAGCTGGGCGATGTCGCCGGCGGCCAGTGTCAGTGGCTTCTACATTGCCCACCCGGACGCGACCTATTTCAACGTCGGCAAGGTGGGCGAAGACCAGATCGAGGATTGGGCACGGCGCACGGCGCAGGATGCCGCACAGGTGCGGCGGTCGCTCGCGGCGCTGCTTTAAGCCACCGCAGCCGGCGCGCGGCGGCTAGCGCGCTGCCAGCACGCGCCTGTACTGGATCGCTTCGGCCAGGTGAGCAACCTGGATCGACTCGCTGGCGGCCAGGTCGGCCACGGTGCGTGCCATGCGCAGCACCCGGTGGTGACTGCGCGCCGACCATGCCAGTCGTGAAGCCGCCGCTGTCAGGAAGCGAGATGCCGCGTCGTCGAGCCGGCAGTGGATGTCCAGGGCCTCGCCCCACAGCGTCGAGTTCAGGTTCCCCTGCCGGTCGTGCTGCAGCTGCTGCGCGACAGCCACGCGCGCGGCCACCACGGCCGTCGGTTCACCGTCGGGCGCAGCGGCCAGCGCGTCGGCCGACAGCGCGGGCACCTCGACCTGCAGATCGATGCGGTCGAGCAGCGGGCCACTGATGCGACCCTGGTAGCGGCTGACGGCATCCGGCGAGCATCGGCAGGATCGCAGCGTGCTGCCGTGGTGGCCGCAGGGGCATGGGTTCATCGCGGCCAGCAGCTGGAATCGCGCTGGGAACTCCGCCTGTCTTGCCGCACGCGAGATGACGATTCGTCCGGTTTCGAGCGGCTCGCGCAGGGCCTCCAGCGCCATGCGCGGGAACTCGGGCAGTTCGTCGAGGAACAGCACGCCTTCGTGTGCCAGCGAGATTTCCCCGGGGCGAGGCGGCGAGCCGCCTCCAACCAGTGCCACCGACGAGGCGCTGTGATGCGGGCTGCGATAGGGCCTGCGCGCCCATTGACTGGCGTCGAATGCGCTGCCGTTCAAGCTGATCACCGCAGCTGATTCCAGCGCCTGAGCCTCGGACAGCGCCGGCAGCAGCCCGCAGAACCGGTGCGCCAGCATCGACTTCCCCGTGCCTGGCGGGCCGGTCATCAGCACGCTGTGTCCGCCGGCGGCAGCCACCTCCAGCGCACGCTTGGCGGCGGCCTGACCTTTCACATCGCGCAGGTCGATTGCTGCAGCTTGCGGCTGCTCACCCCGGGTCGCGAGCAGCGAGCAGGCCAGGGGCAGCTCGACCCGCAGTTCAGCATCAACCGGCAACAGCGAGCGCACGACATCCAGCAGGTGCATGGCGCCTTGGATCCGCAGCCCAGGCACCAACGCAGCTTCCTGAGCACTCGTTTGAGGCAGAACCAGCGCCCGCTCCGAGAACCCGCGCTTGAGCGCGAGGGCCATGGCGATGGCACCTCGGATGGGTCTCAGATCACCGGCAAGAGACAGTTCACCGGCGTATTCCGCCTGGGCCAGTCGCTGTGCGTCGATCTGGCCGCTGGCGGCCAGGATGCCGAGCGCGATGGGCAGGTCGAAACGCCCCGACTCCTTGGGCAGATCCGCGGGAGCCAGATTCACCGTGATGCGCTTGTTGTGCGGAAACTCCAGACCGCTGTTCTGCAATGCGGCGCGAACGCGTTCGCGAGCTTCCTTCACCTCGGTATCGGCCAGCCCCACCAGCGTGAAGCTGGGCAAACCGTTGGCAAGGTGAACTTCCACCGTGACGGGCGGAGCGATCAGGCCATCGAGGGCGCGGCTGTGGACGAGTGCGAGGGCCATGATCGAGCGATCGTGGCACTTGCAGGCGTGTGGCGACTCCCCCGGAGGAGGGTTCAGCCCGAAACGGCACCATGAAGGTGCGCAAATCGCGTAATTGCCCCCAAACAGGGCGACCCGGAGCTACGTCTATTGGTGTTTACCGCTTGTTTCTCATGGTGTTGGGCCGGGCACGGTTTCTGCAGGCCGTCAGCAGGCATCGCCCTCCCTCCACTCTCAAAAAGCGAAACCCATGAACAAGACTCAAATTGCCCTCGCGACCGCACTGCTGGCCTCGGTGTCGACACTCACCCACGCAGCCGATGCTGCACCCGCTCCTGCTCCGACGCCGGATTGGACGATCACCGGAAATGCGGCGCTGTCCAGCGACTACCGCACTCGCGGGATTTCGCAGACAGACAGGCGTGCGGCGTTCTCGGGCGGATTCGATGTGGCGCACAGCTCCGGCTTCTACATCGGCAACTGGAACTCGAACATCGACAGTGATTTCTACACCGGTGCCAACCTCGAACTCGACTTCTGGGCCGGCTACAAGGGGTCTGTCGAGGGCATCGGCTACGACATCGGCGTCTTCTACTACTACTACCCAGGCAGCGATCGCCAGGGCGCTGCAGGTATCGACAACAAGGAGATCTACGTCGGCACCAGCTATGGCCCGGTCAGCGCCAGGCTGTATATCCCGGTCGACGACTTCTTCAGCGCGCAACGACAGAACTTTGGCAACGGCAAGAACGCCGCTGGTTCGTACTACCTGGACGTTGCAGGTTCCTACGATCTGGGCAACAGCTTCGGCCTGATCGGTCACTTCGGCTATCAGAAGCTCAAGGGTGCCGCCAAGCTGCAGGAGATCGGCAAGAGCAAGTTCGAGAACGACATCATCGACTGGAAGCTCGGCGTCACATACACGTTCAGCAATGGTTTCGTGGCGACGGTGACCTACATCGATACCGACATCAAGATCGCGGGTCCTTCCGGCAAGAAGATCAGCGGGCCCACGGGCGTCTTCAGCATTTCCAAGACGTTCTGAACGCCATCAACCCTTAAAGGAGAACGCCATGAAGATGGTGACAGCCATCGTCAAGCCCTTCAAGCTTGATGAAGTCCGTGAGGCACTCAGCGCCATTGGCGTGCAGGGCGTGACGGTGACCGAAGTCAAGGGTTTTGGCAGACAGAAGGGCCACACCGAGCTGTATCGCGGCGCGGAGTACGTGGTGGACTTCCTTCCTAAAGTCAAGATCGAAGCCGCGGTCGACGACAGCATCGTCGACCGGGTCATCGAGGCCATAGAAAACGCCGCCCGCACCGGAAAGATCGGTGACGGCAAGATCTTCGTGTCTTCGCTGGAGCAGGTCGTCCGCATCCGCACTGGCGAGACGGGCAAAGACGCGCTCTGAAGCCCAACCGAGAAAGACCAGCCCCATGAAAAAACTAATTGCTACTCTCGCCCTCGGACTCGCGGTCCTGGGCTTCTCCGTCGCGACTTTCGCGCAAGACGGTGCAGCGTCCGCTCCCGCGGTGGCAGAGGCCGCGGTCATGGCGACCGAAGCGGCATCTGCAGCTGCTGAGGCTGTGGCCCCGGCTCCTGCCGAAGCTGCGGCGGCCACCGAGGCGCCGGCAGCCGCACCGCCTGTGCCGAACAAGGGTGACACCGCCTGGATGATGGTCTCGACGATCATCGTCATCATGATGGCGATACCCGGCCTTGCGCTGTTCTATGGCGGCCTGGTCCGCAGCAAGAACATGCTGTCGGTGCTGATGCAGGTGATGGTGACGTTCTCGATGA
>Ga0116157_10001924_pt1 | contig 20541 bp, 11 predicted proteins | sample AD_UKC048_MetaG_FD_89882 | JGI IMG/M metagenome (GOLD analysis project Ga0116157, IMG submission 89882) | Active sludge microbial communities of municipal wastewater-treating anaerobic digesters from USA - AD_UKC048_MetaG | ecosystem: Engineered > Bioreactor > Anaerobic > Digestate | place: USA...
ACACCGAGATGAAGATGGCTCCCCGACGTGGCTTCGAACCACGGTCCTCCTGGTTAACAGCCAGGCGCTCTGCCAACTGCGCTATCGGGGATCTGGATGGCACCTCGTGCACGACTTGAACGTGCGACCTCCGGCTTCGCAGATCGGCGCTCTGAATCCAACTGAGCTAACGAGGTTCTGGTTGCTGGTGCCGAGAGAGGGCTTCGATCCCCCGACGCACGCGCCTTCAACGCGCCGCTCTACCTGCTGAGCTATCTCGGCAATCTGACCTGGCGCCTCGTGCGGGAGTCGAACCCGCGGCTTCCGGCTAGACAGGCCGGCACTCTGGCCGCTGAGTTAACGAAGCAAACATTCCATCCGGTGACGGGTTCCGGCGCCGCCCAATCGTTGCGGCCGGTTTCCGCCCTCGAAGCGTGAGCTCGACGAGGGCTTCTTGAACTGGTGTCGCGTGCGGGATTCGAACCCGCGTTCCCGGAATGAAAGCCCGGTGTCCTCGGCCGCCTAGACGAACACGACGAAACTGAAAGTCCACTTCGGCTGTGCCCAAACGCGAGCATCCCGTCGGATGTGGTGTCTCGCTGCACGGGGCCTGGTCAAGGGCCGCGCACATCCCGGACCACCAACACCATGTCGCGTGGCCTCGGAGTGCATGGACACACCCGAAGTGGAGCGGATGACGAGTCTCGAACTCGTGGCCTCGGCCATGGCGTGGCCGCGCTCTGCCAACTGAGCTACATCCGCAAAGGTGCAAGACGGACCTTCGGCCAGTACCGAGGTCGTCTTGCGGCAACTTGTTAAAGAGCATCCACCGTCGCCGGTGGTGGCGATCCATCGATCGCCAGACCTGCGCCAACGCGCAAGCCTTGTGAAGAGACAAAGAAAAAGGCCCGGAACCTTTCGGATTCCGGGCCTCTGCGAACAGAGCTTGGAAGGCGCGCGACTAGGCGCTCCCTTCTCCCGGATTCAACGGACCCTCGCTCCGATCAAGGCAATAGCCCGTCGGAATGGCCCTGCGCATCGCCACCGCTGCGAACAACGGGACGAACGCGACCAGCCCCTGCAGGGGTCGGTGGGTCCGAATGACGTTGTTCAATTTCACGGTGATGTCCTGTGGTTCTGGCAATGGCTCTTGCGAGCCGGCTTCTCGATGGGAGCGGACTGTAAAGACTCTTTACCCAACTCGTCAACCCCCTGCGAGAATGGCGTCTGACTTCGTTGCATTGCGCACACACACGTGTCGAACATCACCCTCACGAGACGACAGAACGCGCTGGCGCTGTTCCAGGACTACGCCGAGAAGGCATTGGCTTCAGGTGGCTCGCCCAAGGGGCTCGAGCAATCGTTCGCCTCCACGCTGCAGATCTCTCCGAGCATGTGGAGCCAGATCAAGTCGTCTCGCCCGATCGGCGACAAGCTGGCGCGGCAGATCGAGTCGGCCAGCGGTAAGCCATCGGGTTGGCTCGACGAACTGCGCAAGGATGCCGCTCCGACAGCCGCAGAAGCGGCGTTCCTCGAATTGGCGCTGGCCGCCTGGCGTGCGAGCAACGGCGCGGGGCGCAGGGCGATGCGCGATCAACTGAAGGGCTTCCTGTCCGCCAGCGGCTGACGCTTGGAGGGCGCTACGCCTCACCGTGCCGCCTCGATCGGCCGCCCGATGTTGACCTGGGGCGCCACTGGCGTGGGCTCAGTCCCGCCCGCGATCTCCACGATGGTCCACGCGGTGGATGCTCCGTAGCCATACTCATCGTGCGCCGGAACATGCCACTCCCACCCAGCGCCGTCGCGCAGCCGAGCGGTGTTCGCGACCGCCGGCAGCCAGCGCTCACGCGACAAGACGGGCTGGTCGGCGATCGCGGCCTGAGCCGTGCGGCAGGTGGCATCGGCCCAACGTTGGGCGAGTGATCGCGGCGGATGGCCGGCAAACGGCGCAGCCACCCACCAACGCGCCGCGGGCCCGGGCGAAGCTGTCGCCCCATGTGGCAGCAACCACCAGCCGTCGCCAGGCGGTCGCTGCGCATCGAGCCAGAGACCAACTTCGCCAGTGCGCAGCCGGGGCGAGTCCAGCACCTGCCAGGCCAGCGTCCGGCCGGTATCGCGCCTCACTCCCTGTGCCATGCGCTCGAGCATCTCAGGCGCCGCCGGCGCAAGAGCGCCCTCTCCCACCCAAACAGGCAAGGTGGCCGACTGGGCCTGAGGTTGCTGCAGCCAAGCCTGGACCAGCGCCACGGCGCGCGCTTCGACGCCGCCGAACAACCACTGCACGCTCTGCACGCGGCCAGTTTCCGGGTCAGCCACGAGCGGAAAGAGCGCCGCCAGCGCGACCGTACCCTCGGCAGGCGCGGGTGGCCGCCAGCCCCGCCAGGGCGGCGCCAGCACGGCCATCACTTCGGAACGTTGCTGCCACTGGCGCCATTGCGCTTGCGCCTCGGCCGGACTGGCGACCATGACGAACTCCACTTCGGCTCGATCGCCCAGCCGCTGGCGCAGGCAAGCCCGGAGCGCCGGTCCGAGTTCGCTCTCGGTCGGTCCCTGCTGCCCGTCGTCGAGTTGCATCACGGCCAGGCGTGGCCTGCTGCCCGGCGTCCGTTCGGTGGCCAGTCGCTGCAGATGGCCGGCCAGGGCGTCGAGGCTGGCGTCGTCAAGATCGAAACGCGGCATCGCGGCACCGAGAGTGCGACCGTCACCGCCGATGCCCTGGCGCAGAGCTCGACGCAAGCGTTCGCGGGCGGCGGCGTGCTGGCGCGGGTCGGGCGACGACCACTGCGGCCAGCGCAGATCCGGCGCGCGCAGGTAGCCCTCGCCGCCTCCGGTGCCGGCAAGACCATGGCAGTTGGCACAGGCCACGGTTGCGCCGCGCAACACCCAACTGCGGTCAGCGCCCGTCCGCGCGGACAGGCTCTGGCCGCCCGTGGTGCCCCGCTCGAAGAGCTCACGGCCGCCGTCGGTCGATGCCGCTCGAACCGGTGCCAGCACGGCAAGCGCGCCAAAGACCAAGGCGATGGCCAGCACGCGACACGGCAGGCCGCTGCTACGCCGGCGCAAGAAAGCGCGCCAGTTGCTGGACCAGGGCCTGCGAGCTGCCATCGGGGCGCAGTTTGCCCCAGTGCCCGCCGGCTGCGCGACCGGCAATCAAGCCGGTTTGGTGGGCGTCGGGCGACTCGACCCACAGACCGAGGCGGCCGAGCACAAGCTTCACGTCCTGCGGCGCGCCAGTCAGGAAACGCCAGCCGGGCGCATCCGCACCCTGCCGCTGCGCGAAGCGCTTGAGTTCGTCGGGCCCGTCGCTGAGCGGATCGACTGTGATGGAGAGGAACCAGATGTCGCGCCCGAAACGATCGCCCAGCCCCTCGCGTACCTTGACCAGTTGCTGCGTAAGCAACGGGCAGGCCGAGGAACAGCCGACGAAGGCAGCGTTGATGAGCACGGCACGCGGCGCCAGCAGGTCCGAGTAGAAGGCATGCGGCCTGTGGTCCTGATCGATCAGCGTGGTGTCGGTGAACCACGCGCGCGCCTTGTCGCTGCGCGCCTGCGCGCCCGCGGCGCCGACGGTCAAGCCGAGCGTGCAGCCAGCCAGACAGCGCAGGCTCGCGCGGCGAGACATCAGAGCGAGCGGTCCGTCAGGTGTCTTCATCGCGGCGAGCTCGGCGGTGTACCGAGCGCGGTTTCGAGCTGCTTCAAGGACGGCAGGCCGACGAGGCGCCTGGGCGACTGCGAAGTGCCGGCCAGCCACAACGGTGCGTGGTCGCGCGGGTCGCCGCGATCAGCGCCGAGCGCCTCCAGGGTCTTGAACATCGTGCGCGGCTCGCCGGTGAGCCACCACCAGTGAGGCCCGGGCTCGAAGGGTCTCGCGAAGGACTGCATGCGCGGCGGGTCGTCGGTGAGCGGGTCGATCGACAGCGAGATCAGCACCACTTCGCGGCCCATGCGCTCGCCCAGCCGCGACTGCAACTCGGCGAGCATGGCCGACTGCACGCCGCAAAAGCTCGAGCAGCTCGTGTAGACGAAGTTGACCAGCGCGATGCGATCGCGCCAGACATCGCTGCGCAGCCGGACCTGGCGGCCATCGCGATGCCACAACGGCGCGTCGGGTACTGAGGGCGCAGCGGCGCGCGCGCCTGCGGCGAGGCCGAGCCCAAGGGCAAGGACGGAACGGCGGGCAAGCAGCATCGATGATCCTTCAGCGCGTGGCAGCGCCGCGCATGAAGCTGACGTAGCCCCAAGGCGTGCGGGCGCCGGCAGGGGTCTGAGGATGAACGTACCAGAGCCCATCGGCCAGTTCGGGCACCTCGGCGCTGTATCGGCCTCCGCCGTCGGCATGTGCGACGAGCTGCAACGCGGCGGCGCCGGGCTGAAAGAGGCGCAGATGCAGAGCCGCCGGCAAGGATTCGACGGCGACGCCATGCACGCGCACGCTGAGCGGCCGCCCGTGCTGCACGGGAAACTGCTCCCAGGCCAGTTGCCAACCTTCGCCCGCCGCCGTGGGCGCGGGCTTGAGGGCGAGGGCCGTGCACTGTCGCGTACGCGGCGACTCGGTGGCCAGCGCGACCACCATGTGCGGCGTATCCGGCAGCTCGACCTGCATTTCGTGGACGCCGGGCGCCACTTCGCGCAGCCCGCGCCGTGCCACCCGCACCGCACGCACCTCGTGGCCCCGCGCCGACACGCTGCCGGCAGCGGCGTTCATGCCCTCCATGTAGAAGTAGACCGCGTTGTCGCCCGGGCTGGCGACAAAGCTACCGGTGCCGTCGGGCATGGGCACCAGTTGGCTGGCCAGCGGCAGTTGCGGCGTGAGCCCGGGCGCACGCTCGCCCATCGCGATGGGCTGCACGCGCGGCGCAGCGGCCAGCGACGCCAGCGCGATCAGCGAGACGGCCTCGCTGTCGAGCGCGCGCACATAGGCATAGGCGCCTGTCATGCCGATGTCGAAGGGCCGGCCGCTGACCGGCACGCGATGAGCATGGCGCCAGGCCGGCAGGTCGATCACGTCGACTTGGTGCGCGGCCGGGTTGGCCACGAGCAACCAGCGGCCATCGGGAGAGACGGCCATCGGCCCGATGCCGGGAGCCAGGTTCAGCCGGTCCTGCAGCCGACCGCGATGATCGAAGACCCATAGGGCGCCACCGCGCGCCTCCGCCACCACGAACCGCCGTGCTGCGGCATCGAACACGACGCTCAGCGGCATGGCACCGGCAGCGTCCAGGCGCTCGCGGTGCGCCACCTGCAGGGTGGTCGGATCGACGAACACCACCTCGCCGGCATCGCGCTGGGTCAGCGCCACCCATCCGGCCGGATCGAAGGCCATCTCGACATGGCCTCGCCCCGACAGGGGCAACCACTGTTGGCGGTACGGCGCCGATGCCTCCACAACCGCCACGCCGCCGCGCTGGGCCTCGCCCTCGGCAGCGAGGACACCTACCCAGGCCCTCGCCCCACCTGGCTCGACGCGCACGCGGCCGGGGCGACCGGGCAGCGTGATGGTCTGCAGGCTGCGCAAGGCCGCCAAGTCGGCGAGCACGACCGCACGCGAGCCTGGCACTGTCACCCACAGCAGCCGATCGTCGGCGGTCGCGGCCCAATCGAAGCCGGGACCAGGCAGCGGCAGCGTGGCGCGCAAGCTGGTCTTGCCGGCGAACTGCGTGCGCGGATCGAGCACTGAGATGCTGGCGTCGGCGTTGAGCGCCAGCACGTCGTAGCCGTTGAGGTCGACCAGTGCCTGCGGATTGATGCCGCTGCCTCGCGCGTAGCGTGCCACGCGGCGCTGGCACGCCGCCGCATCGCCGCCTTCGGCGCCCGCGCGCTCCTGCGCATCGAACCACACCCCAGGCAACAGCCGCGGCAATGCGCTGCCGTCGGCCGTGCTGCTCAGTGTCACGCGCACGCGTGCCGGCGCGCCGCCCTGCAGCCCATCCGCCGTCAACGGCTCGATCGACACCGTGGCGGTCACGCCGTCCTGCTCGAGCTGCCGCTCCCAGCGCGCGCCCGACACATCGGCCGCCGCGTGCGCGAGCGGCACCAGCGCAACGACGGCGCCAGCAACCGCCCGGCGCCATGTGCCGGCTGCTGCGACGACAGCGTGACTCAGTGGCATGCCGTCCGCAGGCCCTTGCGAAGCGCCATCGGCACCGGATTGCCCTGTACGCGCATCAGCCCCCACAAGCCGCTGGTCACGCCGAAGCCTCCGATGTCGCGCATCAGATAGTCACCCGCCACACCCATGAAGCCACCCGCATGCTCGAGCACCCAGTCGTGGTGCGCCATCGGCGACACGCTGTCCTGCGCGCCCAGCCACATACCCAGCGCGTTGCGGCCCTGGCACTGGCTGGGCACACCGTACTGCACCGGTGTCGTGGCCGCCATGTGCAGCCCGCCGGCCAGGCGCGCGCCCGGCTGGCCGAACTGCCCCATCGGCAGCGGTGCGGCGACCGTGCGCTCGGCCAGGTGCGGATCGCGCTGCCAGCCGTGGCCGTGCAGCGTCATCACGCTGGCACGGCCGACGCCGGTGGGCATCATCACCCGTAGGCGCGTCTCGGCCAGCGGCGGCACCTTGAAGATCGGCGTGTACGGGCCGGGGGAAGCAGGCAATGACTGACCGGCCTCGCCGAGGCAGCAGCTGTCGGCAAAACCCATGAAGGCCATGCGCAAGGCACCGAAGCCTTCGCCTGGCACGCTGGGGTTGCTCATGCTCGGACCGTGGCCGAAAGGCGCCGACGGATCCATGCCGAAGCGGAACCACATCGGCTCGCTGCCGTAGTTGATCGCCATCTGGCCGGAATCGTGGGCGTCTTCCGGCGCGATGCGATCGGGGGCCTGCCAGGTGTCCTCGCGCTCTGCCGCGATGGAGCCCACCGCCGACGACTTGCCCGTCGCGCGCTTGCCATAGCGCATGTTCAGACCTTTCTGATGCACGGCAACGAGATCACGGAAGTAGCGCCAGTCGCCGGTGCGCGTCCCTTGCACGCTGGCCGGGTAGAACACGTGGGCACTGGTGCGCGTAGCCCGTTTGGCTCCTGGTGCCGGCCCGGGGTTCTGACGGTCCAGCGCGGTGTCGGTTTCCCACCAGAGGCTGCGCTCCGGCTCGATGACGAAGGCCCCCACCGCCGCCTTCTGGCCCTGCTTGATGCGGTCGGGCGGCGTGAGGTTGGTGCCACCGAACTCGATGGCGGCGAACTGGCACTGTCCCCCCGCCCCTGCGGGCCCGACCAGGCGCGTGGTTTTCGGATCCAGCGGCGCGCGCGAGCGGCCTTCGAGCCACTGGAACGCCTTGGCGTACTCGGGGCTCCCCAGCGCATCGGCGTCGAGATCCGGCACCAGATAGGCGATGCTCGACGCCAGCTGCGCCGCGACCCTGTCACTGCGCTCGGAGAACTGCGTGCCGCGCAGCACCGGCGCCAGAGCATCGATCATCGGCTGGCGCAGCCGCTGCGCACAGGCCTCGCGCCGCTGCAGCGCCTCGACGCTGCTGAACGCCGATGCGGCTGTGAACAGCGGCGCCGACTGCAGCGCCGGCGCGGCGATGCCAGCAGGAGTGCCAAGCAGCGCGGGCAGGTTGGCAGTCACCTCGTCGGGCACGTTCTCGGCCAGCCGTTCACCGTCGATCGCCTGCTCGAAGCAATCCGCCGCTTCCACCGCGGCGGACAGCGACTTCCAGCCCGATGCGAGCAGACTGTCGAACACAGCCGCAGTCATGCCTTGCGGCGGCGCTGCCGTCACGGCCAGCCGCGCGGCACTCGGCTGCACGCGGCGCAGGGTGGCCAGCGTGGCGTTGTCCAGCGCGAGCACTCTTGGCCGCAGTGCCGCCGCTGCGACCGCTGTCCGCCCCGACGCCGTGGTGACGGTCAGCGCCTCGGTGTCGTCGGCCGCCGGCTCTGTGCCGTCCTCGCCCACCGGAGACAGCAGCGCCTCGAGTCGGGCCAGCAGCGCCTCGCGCGTGAACAGCTGGTTCGGCGGCCGGATCATCCGAACGCCGTCCAGGGTCTGGCGCTCCTGGTCGCGCAGCACGTTCACGAGTTCGTAGCCACCCTCGGTGCCTGCCGTCACGGTGCATTGCGGGGCACCGCCCGCCCCCGGCGTGAAGCTCAGTTCGCCCGCGTACCACTTGTACTTGATGGAGTGGCCCGGAGACACCAGCGAGGTTCGGTTGCCGCCGACCACCGTGCCGTCGTGCAGCTGCGGGTCGTACTGGACCATCTGCGGATGCAGGCCGATGTGGTTGGACGCGCGCACGTGGTTGTTGTTGAAGGACTCGTGCTCGTCGCTGCCGGCACCCATCTTCTTCGGCATCAGCATGCTCAGCGTGGTGTAGCCGGCCAGGTCGGGCATCGCGCTGCGGCGCATCGGCAGCCAGTTCTCGAGCGTGACTTCGACGCATTCGCCGGCTGCGGCGCGCAGCACGATGGGCTCGACGGGCACGCCGGCCTTGAGCTTGCGGGTGTTCGCGTCGACGTCCTGCAGGCGCGCGATCAGGATCGCCGTCGGGTCGTGCAACGGCCCGACGCCGAAGCGCTCGGTGCGCTGCACGACGGTGCGCTCGTCCACCGGTGTGGCGGGGTCATCCGCCTCGCCGAACACGCGCAGCGTGATCTCGTTGGGCCGCGGGTTGTAGACCAGCGTGCCACCGGCGGCATCGACGCCTCCGACGGCGCGCAGCGCCACGTTGGCGGCTGGGCCAAGCAGGCGATTAGCCAGGCCCGCCACCAGGTGGTACTTGCGCACCGGCGCCTCGGCCGGGCAATCGTTGCGGCGCATGTCCTTCGACTGCGGCGCGAACAGCGTCGGCAACGGGTTGGCCGGCAGGATGGCGAGTCGGTCCTGATCGTCGCGTTCGGCAGGCCGCTTGTCTTCGGCCGGGTTGCGCCGCTCCAGCGTGCGCACGAAGCCCCAGACACCATTCCACAGGCCGTCCTGGCTGGTGTCGGTGGCATACAGGCGATCGGTGCTGTTGATGCGATCCGAGTTGAAGTAGTCGGTGATGCGCGTGCTCAGCGTGAACTGCTCCGACAGGCCGATGTTCTGGCCGCCACGCCAACCGGAGTGTGGTGCCTGCCCGAAGCCGCTGCCGGCCTGCAGCCACTTCAAGCCGTTGATGGCCGTGTTGTGCTCGTGCTCGTGCGAGCCGGCCTGGATCTTGATGCGTACAAGGTCACCCGAATAGGCGCGCAGCAGCGGCGTGTAGGGGTCGCCGGGGCGCACGTCGTGCGTCAGCGGCGCGTAGGTGCTCTCACCATTGGCGGTGTTCAGTGCGGCCAGCGCGCGGTCGGTTCGCGTCTGGTAGGCGAAGGCCAGGTCGCCGGCGCGGCCCGAGGTCTGCGAAGCCTGCGCCGCGCCGGGGTTGTGCACGGCATTGCCGCCGAGGTTCATCACTCGCGCCGCCACCGGCTCCTGGCGGTAGTTGACGACCATGGTGCCGACGTCGTCGGCCGAGATGATCTCCGGACAGGGCCTGGGAATCTGATGAGGCACCGTGGCCGCCACGTTTTCCTCGATCTGGCCGTTCGCGCCACGCCGCTTGAGCTTGAGCTCCTCCTTGCCGCCGGGGCAGGTGGCCGGCAGCGCGATCACATCGGGGAAGTTGGGCGAGGCCGGCTTGCGGAACGACGGCGTCACGGCCTTGCGGAAGGCCTGCTCGTTGCCCGGCGCATTCTTGGCCACGATCACGCCCTGCGCATCGACACCGCGGTACTCATCCTTGCGGTAGGCATGCTGGAAGTCGCCGAACTGCAGGAAGAACTCGCGGTGCGATTCGTGCAGCTTTTCATCGGCCGATCGGATCACGGCCTGCCAGGTGGTCGGGCCGCCATCGCAGCGGCGGTCTGGCCGCCACGTCGCAGGGTCGAGATCGTCACACTTCATGGGTGCCGGCTGGTCGCGCGTGTACAGCAGTTCGGCCGTCTCGTTGTGTACCCAAGTGGACGCCGGTGGCTCCGTGAGCATGGTGGCGTACAGGCCCACCTGCTGGTGCGTGGAAGGCCCCAGGTGATCGTGCGTGAAGGTGATGCCCAGCCCGCGGTGCTGCTGCTCCTTGTTGATGATGGGGTCGGAGAACCAGCGCTGGATGGTGGTGCGCGCACCGAGCCAGTCGCACATGCCGGGGCGCGCCATGCCCTCGGTCGATTCGTTGTGGAAGGCCTTGTAGCCCAGCGTCCGCCAGGCGTCCTCGCACGCCTTGGCGTCCTTCTGGAACGGACCGCCGCGGCCGAAGTAATAGTGCGCACGCGGATGAAGCTCGTCGTTCACCGCCACGGCCGGCCTGGTCGGATCGAAGGCCGGCTGGCCGGCCGCATAGGGATTGGGCACGCGCGCTGCGGGGTTGGCGGCATTCCACTCGTTGATGGCGTGGATGCGGCTGCGGATCATGCCGGGCGAGAAGGTCCCGTCCTCGTAGTTCCAGCCGTTGGCCGAACCGTCTGCGGACGGGAGGTCCCACTTCGGCAGATGGATGTGCTGGCCGATGATGTCGGTCGGCGTGCGCACCTGGTAGTCGTCCATCTCGAACTCTTTGGGCACCAGGTTCGTGTGCAGGTAGCGGGCGCAGTCGAAGGTGTTCATGCGCAGCACCAGCGGCTCGGGCGGGCGCGGCTGCTTCACCTCGGCTGCGCCGGGCAGCGTGCGGAAGCCCGTGGCCAGCGTGGCATCCACGTCTTCCCACAGCGTGAGGATGCGCTGCTGCGGATAGTGGTCGCCGAGCTTGTTGATGGTGACGTCGAGTTGGATGTTGGCGCCCTTGTAGATGCGCGGCGTGTCGGCATTGAAAGCACTGGCGCCCGACAGGCTGAGCTTCTCGCGGCCGAAGAACTCCCCCAAACGACCCGCCGACAGGCGCTGGCGGCTGTCATCGACGCAGGGGTCGAAGTACGGCGCGCCCGGCTCGGGCTTGCCGCCGTTGGTGACGAACTGGGTACCGGCCACGACATCGCCGCCGGGTAGCACCGTCGAGGTGGCGTGAGCCACTTGGGCGTGGAACTTCATCGCCAGCTGCTCGATGTCGGTGCCGGTCTCAGGGAAGTACTTCGGCTTGGCGAGCAATTCCTTCTTCGAGGCGTCCAGCCGAGTGAATGTGTCTTTCGACGCGCTGCCAGCGGAGTAGCCCTCGACGGTATGCCGCGGCACACCACCATCGGCGCCGCCCACCGTGGCCAACATGTCCAGCGGCGGCGTCGGCGGGCGCGAGCCCACCGTGTCCTCGATCCCGGCGATCCAGAACGGGAAGCCCGGATTGCGCTCACGATCGACCACCTTGGCCAGCGAACCGACCGGCCGCCCGTCGGGCAGCTTGCGCGGGTTGGCTGCCACCTCGACCTTGCCGGGCATCAGCGCCAGCGGTTTGCCCGGCAACGGCACCACGGCGGGGATTGGCGTGCCCTGCGCGATCTCGCCATCGGGCAGTGCACGTGCGCCTTTGGCCGGCGTGCCGTCAGCCAGGTCGAAGGGCTTCTTGTGGAAAGACGGAACGCGCCCTTCGCTGCCGCTGACGGCCAGCGCCGTGCCAGTCTCGAAGGTGTCGTGGATGCGCCAGAGGTACCACATGCCTTGCGCGAAGTGCGGGTAGTAGTGGCAATGGAAGACGGCATCACCTGCACTCTTGTTGCGGTTGCCCGAGCCGCCGAAGGCAATTTCGTAGGTGTAGCCCGAGCCCGGCCCGATCGCCTGCGCGTCGATGTAGTTCGAGTTGTCGTCGTTCGGGTTGTAGAGCCACTGGTGGTTATGCAAGTGGAAGATGTGCTGTTCCTTGCCCGTGTGCACATTGCGGAACTTGACGAAGTCCCCCTGGTAGCTGTGGTGCACGTTGGCCGGGTCGTGCGGGTAGTAGGTCTTGCTCGCCTTCGGGCCAGTGAGAGGCACGCCGGGCATGCGTTTGGCAAGTTCGTCGGCCAGGCGACCAAGCTGCTTGGCGACGCCGCCGGCCAGCTGACCATCGAGGCTCACGCCGATCAGGTCCGGCCCGGCGAGTGCTCCTGCCGTGAAGGGCTCCAGGCCAAGATTGGCTGGGCGATCGACGAGGAGTGCGGGGTCGCCGACGGTGAATGACGAGAGGAAGAACTCCTCGAAAGCGCAGTCGACGCAGTCGTGCATCGGGCCAACCTTGAGCCGGTTCGCCACCACTTCGGCACCTACACCCGCGCTGCCGTAGTTGATCATGAAGGCATCGCGCACACCGTGAAGAGTGTGACCAAGCACCGGGTGCTCGAACAGTCCGGGGAAGGCCTGCGCCGCGGCGTTCTCGTCGTGAAAGACGCTGATGAACTCGCGGAACGGCTCCAGCCGGTTGGGCAAGCTGGGATTGGTGACGCCAGTGCTTTCCAGCGGGTAGGTGCTGCGCGGGAAGCTCCCGTCCTTGCCAGGACCAACGATGATGGCGTTGACGTCGCCGTGGATCAGCTTGCGGATGCCGCCTTGCACCTGCTGCATCGCGAGAATCGGGCGGCCGGCCTTGCCTTCATCGACCCAGGGCGACTGCGCGGGATACAGCGCGTCGTAGTGAACGATCGGCTGGCCGCTTGGCGTGCACGCGCGCTGCGCATCGTGGGTGCACGCCTGTACCTGTTGTCCGGCGAGTGCCGGATCGCCGAGCAATCGTGTGGCCAGACGCAGTTCCTCTTCGGTGACCTGTCCGCGGTAGGCACGGCCCCCAACCGGCTGCACGGCAACCGCCCCGAACAGCCCTGTGCCACTGGTGCCTGCCGTGCCCTCGCCGCCGAATGCTGCGCCGGGATTGCTGACCAGAAAGGAGCCCTCGGCCGGTGCGAAGAAGGTGTAGGTGCGCGAGCTGCCGGGCGGCACCAGGCTGGTGGCGTTGGCGCCGGCGTGAGAGCTGTCCGAGGCGATGCTGCCGACCAGCTCGAGGCCGTTGGGATGGAAGCCGACGGTGCGGCTTGCCACTTGGTCGTCGATGTCCATGTTCGGGTCGTCCGAACGCTGATCCATCGGGTGGCCGTCGGGCAGCAGCGGCTGCTTGTGCGCCTCGAACGGATTGGAGATGCGTGTGAGCAGGTTGGTGAAGTTCACCCGCAGGCATTCGCCTGCCGCCACGCGCAGCGTGAGCGGCCGCGGGCGCAGGTCAGGCCGCAGCGTGACGTGCTGGCTGCTGCTGAGCAGCTTGCGCGCCTCGGCGAAGTCGGCGTCCGTGATGGGCCGCGGCGGCTGACCGGGCGTGCGTACCACGAGGTCATGCCGCAGCGCGTACATCTGCCAGTTCACGTTTTGCGCGCCCAGGCGGTTGAACACCATCGGCATGTCAATGGCGACGACGTCGGCGACCACCGTGTTCTTGTCGTCGCAGGTCTGGGCACTGGCCACCCCCCCCACCAGCACGGCGCAGAGTGCGGAACCAACCCTGAAGACTTGGAGTAACTGCTTCCTCATCGCGGGTCTCCGGTGAACAGACGGTGCACGCATGGTCACGCCATGACGGGTTCCATACCATTCGAACAGATCGAGGTGATCTGCGATGCCACTACCGTTAGGGAGGCACCCCCCTATGAGCAAATGTCTTCATTACTTCTGTGGAGCGATACGCCGGGTCGGATTGGCGATGACCTGTGCTGTCAGCACATTCACGCATGCGCAGACAGCACCGACGTATGCCGACGTCGCACCGCTGTTTGCACAGCGCTGCGTGGTCTGCCACTCGGGCGAACAAGCCGCGGCCAAGCTGCGTCTTGACGCGCATGCCTCAGTCCTCGCCGGCGGCGGCCGCGGGCCTGTGGTGAAGCCGGGCAACGCGGCGGGCAGCGAGTTGATCCGTCGGGTGAAGGGGCAGAGCCAGCCACGCATGCCGATGACCGGCCCTCCCTGGCTGAGCGATGCCGAGGTTGCCTTGCTGGAGCGATGGATCGACGCCGGCGCGCAGCCAGCACCGTCGGGCGGTGCAGCCCAGGCCTCGGCCTCGCCCGCTGCGGTATTGGCACCCGGGCCGGGCGAGCCTGTCACCTGGGTACACGTGGCTCCCGTCTTCGCTCAGCGTTGCGCGAAGTGCCACACCGACGGCGGCCAGATGGGCGCACCGCCTGAGGGATTTCGACTGACTTCATACGCTTCAGCACTCGACGCAGCAGATCGCGCACGCATCGTGCCGGGCCAGCCGGAGGCCAGCGAACTGCTGCGACGCATTCGCGGTCAGGCGCTGCCACGCATGCCGATGGACGGCCCTCCTTACCTCAGCGCGAACGAGATCGGACTCGTACAACGCTGGATCGAGCAGGGTGCGCGCGGTGCCGATGGAAAGGCGGCCGCCGTTCCCGTGGGTGCCAATGTTCGCCTGCACGGCACCTTTCGGTCCGGGTCGCGACTCGACGACTTGGCACTGATCGTCGGTCCGGGTGCGCGACTCGACAAAGCACCGGCCCTTGGCCAAAGGGCGGAAGTTCGCGGTCGCCTCGATGCGCAAGGCCAAGTGATCGTCGAGCGGATCCGGGCTCGATAGCGTGAGCGTGAACGCGGCCGACGCCTCTATCGCTCGGCGGTGTGCGTCAGCGCAGCCTGGCAGCCAAATGCTGGCGGCAAGCCTAGCGAACTTCGATGCCCGCGGATGTGCCGTCCCCCTTGCCTACGCGGAAGGTTCCCAACGTGCATCTCGGCGTTCTTTCTCACCGAGCATCCAGCGCCGTAAGCTGTCGCTGCGGGGTGAGCTTTCAATCGACGGAGGAGGTAGTCGAGGATGAAATACTGGGTGACCTTCATGAAGGTTCGCGGCGAGTGAATCTTTCGCGTTCCACCCGTCGCCTTAGGGATCTCAAAGACTCGGTAGTGATGTTCGGGGCGATGCATAAGCCCACCGAGGAGCTTCGAGCTCACCCCAAGTGCAAGCGCAATCTCAGGGAGGCCAAGCCCTTCACTTGGGATGAGCAAAGAAGGGGTCTCACTGGCAACTCCAGAACTTGGAGTCGCGTGTAGGAACCGCGCTCAGTCACCTGCTTTTACGGTGAACTGGAGCCGCCTTCGAGCGCAATGGACGGCACTGGTGCTGCGATCCGCCCGTCAGAAGCGGCGTCAGAAACCGCAAAAGACAAGGGGCCCACGAAGGGCCCCTTGCTTAGCTTACGCGTCCAACTCCTTGTCGGACAAAGAAGCTTGTCTTGGTGGCCAAGGGCGGAATCGAACCACCGACACGCGGATTTTCAAGCGGCGCAGGAGCGCGTCGCCGCTCGACCACGGACCACGCAACGGATCCCGGCGGGAGCTCCTCGCTGCCTGATACCCGTCATCGTAGCTACGGTATGGCTACGCTCTTGATGACGTTCTGGCAATCGCGGCTCGCGACTATGTCGCCAATGCCTTTCGTACCACCTCTAGTTCGTCGTCGTCCAAGAGTGGCTCATCCAATGAGATTGCGAATTTGCCAAACCGTTGGAGCCTAGCCTCATCGGCGCCAACCATCCCGTTCAACTTCGCCATAGCGAGCAAGTATCCGTAAACACTCGCGCTACCCTGGAACTTCTGTTCTAGTGGATCGAGCTCCTCGTCTGTCAGGGTAGCAAGTGCCTTTAGGCCGCGATCGACATCTCCCGTCTTCCTGGCGGCAGACGCCACATTGCACCGAAATACCAACATATTTGGAGAATTGGATACTGCCTTCTCGTATAGCTCTAGCGCCTTCTGCGGCTGACCAAGCGAACTTTGGACCAGTCCACCTTGATTCAGAATCCAACCGTCAATAACTCCGAGCTCCTCGAAGCGGTGAAAGTCTGCCTCCGCGCTAGACCAAAGTCGCCCGTCGCGCTGTTTCTGCAATATTCTCCGAGCAGTACTTCGATTGAAGTGCGTTACGGTCTGAGACTCGGTACGTGCAAACTCGGAGGCCGCAAAGCGGGCAAACTCTATGGCATAGCGCGGATCAAGCGGCTCGGCCTGCTTTGATTCAAGCTCTGGATCAACATAGATGCCCCCGATTAGGCCAGCCTCTGGCAACTCCTTTGAGAAGTCGGATATAAAAGCTTTGACGTCGTCCTCCGAATAAGTAGAGGCATTACCAACGATACAGACCGAAGCCGGATCAAGGATTGCATATTCACGTCCAAGATGGAATTTCGCCTGTGCCTCGCGATACAGGCGCGCGACCGCTGTGTTGGGGGCAGCCAAGCCGTACCGTCGGCGATATTCGATCATCTTAGACATACGTAACACCAAAGCGAAGACCCGTTCAGCCTTCTTACTCGTCACCACCGATTCCACGTACTGGAAGAGGTTCTTAGTATCACCAATGCGGATTCCTACCGACGACTCCTGGAAATACTTTGCCTCGTAAGGAGTACGATAGGTAATACTCCCCAGAGGTAAAGCCTCAATATTGCTCCCCGGGGCGATATCTATACCGCGATCTAGCGGATCAGATATGTATGCAAACGACAGCTCTGGTTGAACATCAAAGACAGTAATTGTCGTTAGCGATACTCGGGGATAGACGCCAATCGTTCGAATGGTGCGGCCGTCATTCACCGTGAAGCTTCTTTTGCCAGTGAAGCCCTCTGGAAATACTCGAAACTCTTGAAGGGCCGTTACGCCAACGTTAGATCCAATGTCTATTGCGACAATCCTATTGGTCCGATCCTGCTCAATCACTCTCCCGCACTTCTCAAGGATATCGTCAAAGGCTACAACCTGATTGCGCCCGCCAGCCTTTGCTCGAAAGAGTGCCGTATCAGCCCGGTTTATGATCGCCAGTGGCTCGTCTTCTGTGGCTGCCTCGGTCGTTGCGGAGAAGAATGCCACGCCAACGCTTGCGCGGACATTCCTCTCCTGAATTGGCGGAGCTTGTATTCCTGGCGTTTGAGTCTTGAGATGCAGCCAGGCCCACTCTTCTGCCGTCGGAAGAGGCGTATCTGCGATTCGAGCGCGAAAGGCATTCGCCCACTCCAAGATTTCACCGCGAGTGCACTTGCCAGTGATAGAGGCGAGAAACTCCTCACCTGAAGGATGAGAAAGTTGAATTCGCACTCGCGATGACGTCGCCCTTTCAATTTCTCGCGCCGTGTGTTCAAGACGGACGGCAAACGCTCGCAGGACGCGGTCTCCGTACGGATGCCCGTAATTGTCATTAATCTGTTTGAAGTGATCAATATCCAGAGCAAGAACAGCGAGCAGGGAAGTTAGTTCGCTTTCTTGGTTCTCTACGGCAGTGGGAGCGAGTTGAGCTTGAATAGCTCTTGCCAACTCGTTGTGAAACGCGTCTCTTCCCAGGAGTAGGGTCAAAGCGTTGTGTTCAACTTTGAACGCATTAATTGCACGTCCAGCGACCTCGTCGAGGCGCTTACCTACCTTCGCTCTCGTTGTGGCGTTAGGCGAGCTCGGGAATTCAACCGAGACCACGCAGTCGGGGTCGGATAGTTTGAACCACGCGAGCTTGCTCTTCGTGCCGTGGAACTGCAGCGCTCCGCCAGAGAGCTTCTGCAGTGCAGCAAGATCAGACCCGGAAGGCACTCCGGCCATATCCAGGAGGTGCCACCTTTCGTCAAAGAAGTAATAGCAGCGCGTGGGGCAGCCTTCGTCGTCAAAGTTCTTGTGCATCTCCTGCTTGAGATATCGCAAGCGATCTAGCTTCATTCGTCTGTCCGGTCAGTTCGCGCTGCTGTGCAATGTATCCACTGCACGCCACTTGGACCAGCCCTGCGCCTGCTCGGGTTGTCCACGGCGGCGGGCGGGCGGGCGGCGCATGCGACGCCAAGCCCGAACGCCCGACGCGGTGGGCAACCCTCGCTCGTTAGCGCCGGGGTGTTCAGGTCCCCTCACCTGCTATCCTCGCCGCCATGGGCACCAAAGCGCGCGTGCGTACCGCCAAGACCAAGCACGTTCAGCCTGAAGAGGCCAAGCGTCGACATGACGTGATGGACGAGGCCATCCTCAACTTCGAGGGCAACCTGGACGAGTTGGAGGGCGCGCTCGGGATGTACATGCTCGGCCGTCATATGGGCTGGAAGGTGCTCTACCTCATCCACAGCAAGAAGACCGTAGCCAAGTACGAGAAGATCCTCGGCATCAGCGTGCGCGAAGAGTTCGAACCGGAGACTGTTGACTCTCGCCGCTCCTATGCCTACCTGGCCGTCCAGAAGATCAGCAACTTCTGGAAGGCTGTGTCCGGCGAAGAGAAGCTCGACATCGACCGCGACCAGCGCAAAGCGTTGGGATAAAGGGACACCAAGTCCCTTGACGGGACTTCAAGTCCCCTCCATTATGGAGGGGCTATGGAGTTCCCTCATCTTATCGACACATCGCAAGGGCCGACCCGTCGGCCGCGCGCGCCGCCAGGCGCGTCGGACGGCGGGTGCGGCCCTGGGCTTGTCACTTCTCATACAAGTGGAACGTCTGAAGGCCTTGTCGAGTTGGATCCCTTCCTGACTCGTCTGCGCCGGCTCCGCCGCTCTGTGCTGACGGCGGCGCGCATGCACGAGTTCGAGCTGCGCCACAAGGCGTTCAAGCCCGCGATGCTCACGCTGACCTACCGCCAGGTCGGCGACTGGCAGCCACACCACATCAGCGAGCTGCTGCGGCGCATCCGCAACTGGCTCCAGCGCCGCGGCCATCGCCTGCGCTACGTCTGGGTCGCAGAGCTCCAGCAACGGGGCGCGCTGCACTACCACGCTCTCATCTGGCTGCCCCGCGGCCTCTCTCTTCCGAAGCCCGACAAACAAGGATGGTGGCCCCATGGATCAACCCGAATCGAGTGGGCCCGCAAGGCTGTCGGCTACCTCGCCAAGTACGCCAGCAAGCTCGACAGCAAGGTCGGCATCGGATTCCCCAAAGGAGCCCGACTCCACGGCCGCGGAGGCCTCGACGAACTCGGGCGTGCGGTGGCGAGCTGGTTCAACCTGCCCCAATGGGCCCGAGAGATCTGCGACCTGGCTGGTCGAGCAGTGCGCGTCAAAGGTATCGGACTGGTTGACCGGGAGAGCGGGGTTTACCTGCCGTCGCCCTGGCGGGTGTCCTGCGGCCAGGGTGGCACTTGGTTTGCCGAACGAAAGTTCTGCTACTTGGGTGCGCTTGCGGGTGTTGAGGGACCCTATTCATGGCTCGATCACGCTTGAACCATGCGAACCCTCGACCTCGCCGAAGCAGCACTACTCCTGAAGGTGCATCCCAAGACCCTGCAGGTCCTGGCTCGTGCTGGTCGCGTGCCTTCATGCAAGGTGGGCCGCGCCTGGGTCTTCGTCGAACGTTTGCTCATCGACTACCTAGAGGCAAAATCGCTCTCGCGTGTGTCCGTGGTCGATCTTCAGGAGAACACTGAATGTCGCTCTACAGACGCAAAGACTCGCCCTTCTGGTGGGTCAAGTTGCCGCCCATCCGGGGCGAATCGAGACCTCTACAGCAGAGCACTGGGACTACCGACAAGCGGCAGGCGCAGCAGGTTCACGACCGGCTAGCGGCGGCTCGTTGGGAGCAAGACAGGCTCGGCGTGAGGCCTCGGCACACCTGGGAGGAAGCGGTCGTGCGCTGGCTCTTGGAAACGAAGCACAAGGCCACGCACAAGGATGACATCGCAAAGCTTCGCTGGCTCGATCCATACCTGGGAGGCAAACAACTCGACGAGATCGACCGCACGCTGGTTGATCGCATCAAGTTCGACCGCGAGAAGATCGCCACGGCCGGGACGACGAACCGCTACCTTGCATTGATCCGCGCCATTCTTCGGCGCGCATGCCATGAGTGGGAGTGGATCGACCGGGTACCGAAGTTCAAGCTGTTCAAGGAAGCCGAGGGGCGGGTTCGCTCGCTGACGCCGCAGGAGTTCGAGCGGCTGTGCAGCGAGTTGCCGGCGCACCTGGCGGACATGGCGAGGTTCAGCGTAGCTACCGGGCTACGGCAGGCGAACGTCAAAGGTCTGGAATGGAAGTTCGTGGACCTGGCGCGCAAGCATGCATGGATCCCCGGCAGTCAGCACAAGAACGGGAAACCGCACTCGGTGCCGCTGAACGAGATGGCGCTCTCGGTGTTGCGCAGGCAGGTCGGCAAGCACCCTTCGATGGTCTTCACCTACGCTGGGGAGCCTGTCGCCAATGTCTACACGAAGGCCTTCAAGGCTGCGCTCGCACGGGCCGGCATCGAAGACTTCAAGTGGCACGATCTGCGGCACACCTTCGCCACCTGGCACCGCCAGGCCGGGACACCGACTCATGAGCTGCAGCGGCTCGGGGGCTGGAAGACCGGGGCGATGGTCGAACGCTACGCTCACATCGCGCCCGAGCAGTTGCAAGGCGCCGCGGCGAGGCTCGATGCGCTGACCGGCTACGCTGGCGCTACGTCAAAAGACTAAGGGGCTAGCCCGCGAAGGCTAACCCCTTGATTTGACTGGTGGCCAAGGGCGGAATCGAACCACCGACACGCGGATTTTCAATCCGCTGCTCTACCAACTGAGCTACTTGGCCAAGAACCGAAGATTATAGCCGAGCGCCAAACGGCGCCCGGGCTCAGAGCACCCCGCCCCGCTTGTTGCGCGACAGGTCCACGCCCAGCTGCTTGAGCTTGCGGTACAGGTGGGTGCGCTCCAGGCCGGTCTTCTCGGCCACGCGGGTCATGCTGCCGTTCTCTTGCGCCAGGTGGAACTCGAAATAG
>Ga0116157_10001931_pt1 | contig 20517 bp, 12 predicted proteins | sample AD_UKC048_MetaG_FD_89882 | JGI IMG/M metagenome (GOLD analysis project Ga0116157, IMG submission 89882) | Active sludge microbial communities of municipal wastewater-treating anaerobic digesters from USA - AD_UKC048_MetaG | ecosystem: Engineered > Bioreactor > Anaerobic > Digestate | place: USA...
ATACCTGTTTATGCCGAATTTCTGCTTGGCGGCCGGTTAAATGGTGAATGGGTAGAGGCTGAAAAGATCGCCGATAAACTAATTGCCAGTCAGACCTGGAAAGCTTTTGCGTTTGACCGGCAGCTGCCGGACGAGCAGGGTGGCATGCCGCGCCGTGAAGAAGGGCCGGGCGAATACTGGGATATCACTTTCCCTGATGCGGGCGAAGGTGGCGAGGTAATTCTCAGAGTCGCATCCGACAAGGCGGCGATGCCGAGAAAGCCCCGTCTGCAAAGCGGTGGGCTCGAAACCTATGAAAAAATCGTGGCCGGATATCTCAAAAAAAATGGCATCACATCGGCGCCAAAGCTCAGGCAGGTCATTCGCGTCGACCTTGATGGCGACGGCAGCGAAGAGGTTTTTATCGTTGCCGACAATGTCGATGCCACTGTGCCGGTTACCGTTGCCAATACTTATTCGCTGGTGCTTTTTCGTTGCCTGAAAAATGGCAAGGTCGAAACGACGGCGCTGCGTGAAAATTATAATCATGAAGGCATCGAGGGCATGGCTGACAGCCCGAATGCCTATAAAGTTTCTTTTGTCGTCGATCTCGACGGCAACGGAACAATGGAGGTCATTATTTATGGCCGCTATTACGAGGGCTTCTGGTATGAAATTCATGAATTTTCAGGCGGGGTACTCAAAAAGGTGTTCAGCGAAGGACTGGGTGCCTGAAACAATTTTTTTAAAAAAGTTGAAACCTTTTTAATTCTTTCGGGTCAAGAGATTTTCAGAAAGAATGTAAGGAGGTTTTGCCATGATTGCGGTACAGTCACTGACCCGGCATTTTGGCTCGATAAAGGCCGTAGACAACATATCATTCACGGTCGACAAGGGCGAAATCCTTGGCTTTCTCGGGCCGAACGGCGCGGGCAAATCGACGACCATGAAGATGATTACCACGTTTCTGCCCCCCACATCGGGCACAGCGACCGTCGGCGGCTTCGACGTGATAGCGCAGCCGCTCGAAGCGCGTGCGAAGATCGGTTATCTGCCTGAATCTTCGCCTTCTTATCGCGACATGAATGTTTTTGACTTTCTCATGTTCGCAGCCGAAGTACGCGGTTACGACGGTGACGAGCGCCTGAACCGGGTTAAGAAGATAATGGAAACCTGCAATCTCAAAGAGGTTGCCTACCAGCAGATCGACACCCTGTCGAAAGGTTTCAGACAGCGCGTCGGGTTTGCCCAGGCTTTTTTGCATGACCCTGAATATCTGATTCTCGATGAGCCGACTGACGGTCTCGACCCCAACCAGAAGCAGGAAGTGCGCAACCTCATCAAACAGATGGGTCGCGAAAAGTGCATCATTCTCTCGACCCACATTCTCGAAGAGGTCGAAGCGGTCTGCAGTCGTGCCATCATCATCGGCGAGGGAAAAATCGTCGCCGACGGCAGCCCCGAAGAACTGCGCAGCCGCTCGAAGCTTCACGGCGCCATCACTCTCGAACTGATCGGCGTCGATGTCAAAGACGCTCTGGCCGGCCTCGAAAAGGTGCAGTTCGTCGATCGTGTGACCGACCTGACGCCATCAGCCGAAGAAGGTGGTTCTGAAAAGAACGGCAAGAAAGTCATCAGGCTGCGCCTTTACCCGATGAGCGGCAAGTCGATCGCCCACGAAACCGCAAGTTTCGTTCACCAGAAAAACTGGCAGGTCGACGGCTTCACCGTCGAAAAGGGCGATCTGAACGAAGTCTTCTATAACCTGACGAAAGGGGGCGTTGCCAGATGAGAAACTTCAAAGCCGTTTTGAAACGCGAGCTCAAAAGCTATTTCGAGTCGCCGGTCGCTTATGTCTTTATTGTGATTTTCCTGCTGGCAACCTCTGGCTGCACTTTCTTCATTTCAAGGTTTTTCGAAAACCGCATCGCTACGCTCGAGCCGTTCTTTATCTGGCACCCCTGGCTGTATCTGTTTCTGGTGCCGGCGGTCGGGATGCGCCTCTGGTCTGAAGAGCGCAAGAGCGGCACGATCGAATTGCTGTTCACACTGCCAATCACCCTGTGGGAAGCCCTGGCCGGCAAGTTCGTCGCTGCCTGGCTGTTCATCGGCATCGCGCTGGTGCTGACTTTCCCGATGGTGCTTACGGTAGCTTATCTTGGCAGTCCTGATTACGGCATCATCTTCAGTTCTTATCTCGGTTCATTCATGCTGGCCGGCGGCTTTCTTGCCGTTACCTGCCTGTTTTCGGCGATGACCAAGAATCAGGTCATCAGCTTTGTAATTTCGGTCGTTGCCTGCTTTGCGATGCTGATGCTCGGTGTTGGCGTCTTTACCGACTTTTTGAACCGCTATCTGCCGGTATGGCTGTCTGACGCGATTTCGGCCTTCAGCTTTTTCACGCATTATCAGGGCTTTCAGCGTGGCCTGATCGACAGCCGCGATCTGGTGTATTTCATTTCGGTGATCGTGTTCATGCTTGCGGCCAACGCCCTGGTGCTTGAGCGCAAGAAAGCCGAGTAAGGAGGCAGACAATGACCAGTAATACCAATCATAATGCAAAAATTGGCGGCATTGCGGCTTCATTGGCTTCAGTGCTGCTGTTCGGCGTAATTCTCATCGCGGTGAATTTCATTTCGGGCTTTGCGGTTCTGCGTGCCGACCTGACTGCCGAAAAGCTGTTCACCCTGTCTGAAGGTACGAAGGCGGTGCTCGGCAAACTCAATGATAAAACCCGCCTCAAATTCTATTTTTCGCGCTCGATGGCCAACGTGCCTTTTCTCTATAAACAGTATGGGAAAAGGGTAGAGGAATTTCTCGGCGAATACGTGTCTGCCAGCGGCGGCAGGCTTGAACTCGAAGTTCTCGACCCGCAGCCCGACACTGATGTCGAAGAATGGGCGGTTAAATACGGTCTTGCCGCAGCCGGCCTGCCGACCGGCGAAAAATTCTATCTTGGCATGGTGGCTATGGCCGCCGACAAGGAAGAGGTGATTCCGTTCTTCGCCGTCGATCGCGAAGAATTTCTCGAATACGACATCACCCGTGCCATCGTTCAGGTTTCGGCCGCGAAAAAACCGGTAATTGGCATTCTCTCACCACTGCCGGTTCTCAGAGCTGACAACATGCCGTTCATGGCGCCACAGCCGGGACAGCCCGATGACTGGCTTTTTGTCAAAGAACTGCGCAAGAATTTTGAGATTCGCAGAGTCGAAGAGAACAGCGACACAATCAGCCCCGAAATCAATCTGCTGATGGTCATTCACCCGAAAAACCTGCCCGAATCGACGGTTTATGCAATCGACCAGTTCGTCGTCAAAGGCGGGCGGGCGATCGTTATGGTCGACCCGGCAGCAATGGCCGACAACCAGCAGGCCGCCGCCAACCCGTTCATGGGTATGATGAACCGCTCGTCAGATGTTCCGGCTCTGTTCAAGGCCTGGGGCGTCGATTACAGCCCGCAGAAACTTGCCGCCGACGTGAATTCTGCGACTCAGGTCAACATGGGCCCGCAGGGGCTTGGCAATCACCCGCTTTGGTTGAGCATCAAAGGTGAATCTTTCAATCGCGAAGCTGCCGTCAGCGGCAAACTCAACGGCATGTTGCTCGTCAATTCAGGCTTCTTGAGCAAGGCTCAGGGCTCAACTTACGAATTCACCAATGTTCTGCAGACCACGGCCGCCGGTAACGAAACCGATATCATGAAGGCGATGACCGTTCCTGACGAAATCGTGCGCAGCCTGCCGGCAACCGGCAGTCAGAAGACGCTTGCCGCTATGATCAGAGGTCAGTTCGCTTCGGCTTTTGCAGAACCTCCGGCAATTGCCGCTCCCGAGGGCGAAACTGAAGATGCGAAAAAAGCCCGAGAAGCCCGCCATGCCGATCTTAAAACAAAACACGTAGCCAAAGCCGCTTCGGCTGTTTCGGTCATGGTGGTTGCCGATACCGACCTGCTGCAGAATGATTACTCTGTCAGAGCGGTAAACTTCTTCGGCAGCCTGCTGCTGCAGCCGCTTAACGACAACCTGGCCTTTATCGCCAACTCGGTCGATCTGCTCGCCGGTTCTTCCGATCTGATCGCGGTGCGTTCGCGCAACCGTTCAAACCGCTCGTTTACCAGAGTCGAAGAGATCGAGCGCGAAGCCCAGAAAAAGTGGCAGGAAGAGGAAATCACCCTGACCCGCAAGCTCGAAGAGATTCAGAATCGTATCAATCAGCTGCAGTCACAGAAGAAAGATGGCGAACGCCTGATTTTGAGCGCTGAACAACGCGGTGAAGTCGAACGCGCCCGCGCCGAACAGTCTGAAACCATGCGTCGGCGCCGCGAAATACGCAAACTGCTGCGCCAGGATATCGAAAGCCTCGGTGCCAGGGTTACTTTCGTTAATCTTCTGCTCATGCCGATTCTTGTGATGCTTCTCGGCAGTTACATCTATTTCAGACAGAACACCAGGAGGTCAATGCTGTGAAAAACCTGAAATTATTGCTGATTGCCATTGTGCTTGTGGCTGTGGCGTTCGCGCTGCAGCATGGCAGCCGGCCTGGCGTGGCTCCTGACCCGTTTGTCGGCAAAAGCCTGGTTGAAGCTGCCGATATCGACGGTATTTCGGGTATAACTATCAGGTCTGACCAGGGCGCTTTAGAGCTGAAAAAGGTCAATGGCGTCTGGCGCCTGCCGGGTCTGCATGACATGCGCGTCGACCCGAACCGCCTCGAAGACTTCTTTCAGCGGGTCAATGCCGCCAAAATTGTTGAAAGCGTCAGCGGCAACCCGCAGCGTCACGCCGATCTTGGCGTCGCTTCGGTCGCTGCCGATGCTGCGGTCGTGAGTGGCGCCGACAGTGCCCTGATAACTCTAAAAGACGGGGCCGGCGTAACTGTCAGAGAATTGTATCTGGGCAAGGGGCGGCAGGCGAAATCGGTCGACGGCAGCCAGGGTTTTGGCAACGATGGCCAGTATTTCCGCTTCGGCGGGTCAGACCATGTCTATCTGCTGTCGAGCTTTATCTGGCTTGATAAAGACCAGAAAAACTGGCTGGGCAAAGAGCTGGTCAAAATCAGTGCCGACAAATTGAAGCAGATCGCCTGGAAATACGCAGACGGCAAGGAAGAATTCAGCCTGGCCCGCGCCGGGGCCACCGACAGTCTGGTTTTGAGCGGGCTTGCTGAAGACATGCAGACAAAACAGTCGGCCCTGCCGGCGGTGCAGAACTTCTTCGCCAACCTGACCTTCGACGATTTTATCGCGACCGACAGCCCGGAGCTGCATAAAGATCTGTCTGATCGTCTGACGCTGAATGTTGAAAGTTTCGACGGTCTGAAGCTTCAGATGCTGATCAGTTCAGGCACTGTCGAGATTCCGGGCAAAGGTAAAATGCATCTGCTGTGGCTTGGTACTGAATACGCCGGTTCTGATGCAGCGGTTCGCTCTCTTGCCGATGAACTGGCCACCAATGCGAAAAAAATGCTTTACGCTCTGCATGAGCACCGGGTTAAGCCGCTGATGCTCAGGTCTGCCGACCTCAGCGAGGCGAAGCCGAAACCGGCACCGCCTGCTGATGCTTCGGGCACTGCTGCAGTTGCCGGTGCGGCGGCTGCAGTGGCCAGCGATAAGGTCTCTGCCAGCCATATTCTTCTTGCCTACAAGGGTGCTGAACGCAGTGAGGCGACGAGAAGCGACGAAGAGGCTAAAAAACTGGCCGAAGAACTTCTTGCGCGCATTAAAAAGGGCGAAGATTTTGGCAAAATCGCCTCTGAAAACTCCGATTGCCCGAGTGGCAAGTCGGCTTCAGGTTCTCTCGGCGAGTTTGGCCGGGGCATGATGGCCAAAGAGTTCGAAGATGCCGCCTATGCGCTCGAGGTGGGCAAAATATCGGGTGTAGTGAAGAGCCCGTTCGGCTATCACATTATCCGCCGCGACAAATAATCATTTGAGTCTGCAGTCGGGGCTGTTTCGCATGCTGGCGAAGCAGCCCCGATTTTTTTTTGAATAATCCGTTTCCCGTTTTAAGGTCGTGCTATACTTGAGAAAGAAAATCAAGACTGTGTACGCTTTGAGCGAGGTGTGTGAACCGTCTGTTGCTACCTGCCTCGTTTGTTCTGCCCAGGCGCAGTCTCAGACAAAAAACGATCAGAGGTACAGAAATGGACCGGAAGCCATCGAGCAACGATGCTTCGGCTCTTAAAAGACACGGTACAGGGCAAAAGAATGCCGGGTGGCTGATTCCCTGGCTGGTTCTGGCCGTGTCATTCATTGCATCGGTCTGGGTCTGGAATCAGGTGACGACCAAAGATTTTGCCCGTGATACCGTTCAGTTCAATTTTTCCGTAGATGAATTCAGACATCGTCTGGCCGCAGTTTCGAATGGTCACGATGCGTTGCTGCGCAGTTGCGCTGCCTTGTTTGAAGCCTCATCAGAGGTAACCAGCCAGGAATGGGACTCTTTTGTTGTTTCTCTGCAGGTGCAGCGTTTTTACCCCGGGGTTTACGCGATTGGTTTCGCTCAGTTCATGAGCGGCGAAAGCACGCCTGGCGACACAGAAACCCCGACTGTCTCGTCATCACCAGTTAAGATTATTCCCGCGGGAAAAAGAGACAGGTATCTGCCTGTGATTATGGTTTCGCCGCAAAACAGCCAGATAGACCGGGGCATCGGTTTTGATCTTCTATCCGACCCGGTGCGGCGTCAGGCGGTCGAAGAGGCGGCAAGAACAGGCAGCTCCGCAATTTCAGGCCGGATAAATCTGATCGAGAGTGCCGCGCTGGCTGAGATAAAAACCGGGTTTCTCAGAGTTTTTCCGGTTTTCAGAAAAGTTCACGCAAAAAAAAATGCAGCGATGGGCCGGCAGTTGTCAGGAATGGTGATCAGCCCGGTTTGCCTTGTTGAATACGTTCGCTCGGTTCTTGGTGATTATAAGGAAGAGATCGGCGTGCAGCTCTTTGATGGCGAATTGGAAAGCGCCGAGACAATGGTGTGCGATTCAACTGGCCTTGGCAAGGATATTTGCCGACGCTCGCGTTTTATCGCAACGGCTACGGTTGATATTTGTGGCAGGTTTCTGTATGCCAGATTTTTTTCATTGCCCTCTTACGAGGAATCGCTGCGGCGTTTTGATTCTGCCTTCGTGCTGGTCAGCAGTTTCATTCTCAGTATTGTTCTCTCTATTTTCGCATTCGCTCTCTATGGGCGGCAACAGGCTCTGAATGAACTCGCCGATTCGATGCACGGCATGATGCTGCTGTCGCGTGCCATCGAAAACAGTGCAAATATGGTTGTCATCACCAATGCCGATGGAATTATCGAGTATGTCAACAGCTCATTCTGTAAAAGCAGCGGTTACAGCCGCGATGAGGTGATCGGTCAGAATCCGAGAATTGTCAACTCACGGGTGCATTCATCTGAGTATTACCACGATATGTGGCAGACGATTCTGAGCGGAAAAAGCTGGACCGGCCGTTTCTGCAACCGACGCAAGACAGGCGAACTTTACTGGGAATCGGTCAACATTTCGCCGGTTATCGATGCCGAAGGCCAGATTGCCCATTTTATAGCGGTAAAAGAGGATATTACCGAGAGCCTGAACACCCAGAAGGCCCTCGAAGAGACAAAAAAAGCTGCCGAAGCGGCGAATATTGCCAAGAGTCAGTTTCTTGCCAACATGAGTCATGAGATAAGAACGCCAATGAATGCGGTAATCGGCTACTCACATCTGGCTCTGAAGTCGGGCATGCCTGACAAGATGCACGATTATCTCAACAAAATTCTTGTTTCCGGCAACAAGGTGCTTGAGCTGATCAATGACATTCTTGATTTTTCAAAGATAGAGGCAGGCAAACTCAATATCGAAAACACCAGCTTTGTTCTCGACGAGGTGATGAGCGATCTCGCCAACGTCGTTTCGACAGGTGGCAACGGCAAGGAAATCTATTTCTTTTTTATGATTCCACCGGATATCCCTGAAAATCTTGTCGGTGATCCGCATCGGCTGGGCCAGATTTTGACCAACCTGGTTTCAAATGCATTCAAGTTTACTGAGCGTGGTGAGATCGAGGTCAGAGTGGCGCTGCTCGAAAAAATCGAGGCACAGGTCAAACTTGAATTTTCGGTGCGCGATACCGGCATCGGTCTTTCACCGGAACAGCAGAAGCGCATTTTCGAAGACTTTTCGCAGGCTGATGGCTCTACAACGCGCAAATACGGAGGTACCGGGCTTGGTCTGAGCATTTCGCGCAAGCTGGCAAATGCCATGGGTGGCCAGCTCGAAGTTGAATCAGAGCCTGGCCGCGGCAGCCGTTTCTTTTTCTCGGCCTGGTTCGGAGTTGAAACGGTGAAGGCTCAGCCGGTTTCAGAGGTTCTCGGTGGGCGAAAATTCATAATCACCGACAGCCGGGTGCTGCCATGGCGTGGTCTGATGGCGCATCTGGAAATGTCTTCTGCTTCGGTCAGGCTCGTGCCTTCGGGCCGCGAACTGCTTGAAACATTGAAAAAACAGCCGGAAGAACAGGTCTGTGACCTGGTTTTCATATATATCAAACTGCCTGATATGGATGGCGTCGAACTGGCCCGCATTATTCGCACTGACCCGGCTCTGAAAAAGCGCCCGGCGGTCGTACTGGTCGCTCACCGTGAAGAGTTTTCGGCGCTCTGCAATGACAAAACCATTCGCAGCACCATTGCCGATGACGTGATCATGGCTCCAATAACACCGTCTGACATGATGAACACGGTGATCGGCATTTTTGCCCCGGTACTGCGCCGGCAGGGTATGAAGCATTTTGAAGAGCATGACTGGAAAAACCAGCTCTACGGCGTCAGAGTTCTGCTTGCCGAAGACAACCTGATCAACCAGGAAATTGCACTGGAGCTCCTGCAGCAGGCCGGTTGTTCGGTGCGCATCGCCAGTGATGGCTGTCAGGCGGTCGAAGAGATCATGGCCGCCGATGTTCCGTGGGATATCGTTCTGATGGATGTGCAGATGCCCCACATGGATGGTCTCGATGCGACCCGCATGATCAGAGCTGATTCAAGATTTGCCGAACTGCCGATCGTCGCCATGACCGCCCATGCAATGAGTGATGCCCGCGACCGCTGTCTGCAGTTAGGCATGAATGCACATATCGTCAAGCCAATCAATCCTGAAGATCTTTTTCAGACGATCAGGCGCTTTTGTCGCCCGGATCAGCAGATTCCGAAGACGCAGCCGGTCAAAATTCTGACCGCTGAAAGCAGCCCGGAAAATTTCAGGGTTGATGGCCTCGATGTCGTTTCGGGCATGCGCCGTGTCATGGGCAACTTTTCGCTTTACGTCAAGCTGCTGCGCCGGTTTGTCGAAGAGCAGGCCAATGTTTCGGCCAGAATTGCCCAGCTGCTCGAACAGGGGGATACAACCCGGGCAGCTCAGCTCGTGCATGCGGTCAAGGGCGTTTCGGGCAATCTTGGGGCAACTGAGGTGTTTACGCAGGCTCAGGCTCTCGAACGCTGTATCAAGGAGGCGCGCCCGGCCGCTCAGATTGAAACCGAAGTGAAGAATTTCTCAGCAAGGCTCAGCTCACTCATTTCGGCTCTCAGGGTATCGCTGCCGGCAGAACAACCGGTTAGCGGCGAGTTTGACGGACAGGCACCGCTGCAGATTTCCCAAAAATTGAATAAAGAATTGCCGATTCTGATAAAACTTCTTAAACAAAGCAGCGTTGAGCTGATAGAATGTTACAAGAATCTCAGTGAAGAATTGCGATCTGTCTGCAGTCTCGACGAATTCACGCTTCTGGAAAAGGCCATCAGAACCGGCGAATTCGATCAGGCCGTCGAGCCCCTGACAAAACTGGCTGCCCGGCTGCAAATCGACACCGAGACTGACAAATAATCGCGGGAAAATAAATATGGAAAACCAGACGAAACCCAGAATACTTGTTGTAGATGACATCATCGATAATATCGAGATTCTTGGCAGCATTCTGCGGCCCGAATATGAGGTGACCATGGCAATGAACGGCCAGAAGGCACTGCAGCTGGCCGGCGGCCCGAACCCGCCAGACCTGATTCTGCTGGATATCGTCATGCCCGAAATTGATGGCAGCGAGGTCTGCCGGCGCCTAAAAGAAAGCCCGCAGACTGCCAGGATTCCGGTCATTTTTGTTTCGGCCCGTGACGAAGAGATCGATGAGGTGAACGGTTTCGCGCTCGGGGCGGTCGACTACATCGTCAAACCGGTCAGTCCTGCCATAGTCAGAGCCCGTGTTAAAACGCATCTGAGCCTGACTTCAGCAATGCGTCAGCTCGAAAAACAGAACTGCATTCTCCAGGAAAACATCAGACTGCGCGAAGATATCGAGCGCATCGCCCGTCATGATCTCAAGGGTCCGATGACCGTTTTTATGAATGCGCCCGATATGCTGATGTCGGCCGGGCCTCTCAACCAGGCGCAGCAGAACATTCTCAATCTGCAGATCAGAACCACCCGCCGTCTGATGGAAATGATTCACCATTCGCTCGATCTATACAAGATGGAACAGGGAACCTACGAACTCAAACCGGAAGGTGTCGATATTCTCAGAGTTCTGCGCGAGGTGTTGCGCGAATGCTCCGGGCTGGCTTCGAGTCGCGATGTCGTCTGCGAGATTCTTGTAGATGGGCATGAACCGAAGGACGGAGAGGTGTTCGAAATGAACGGTGAAGAATTGCTGTTCTCTTCGATCTTCTCGAATCTGGTGAAAAATGCTATTGAGGCATCTCCTGATGGTGGGCTGGTAAAAGTCAGTCTCAGTCATGGTGCCGAAGCAACGGTGAAGATTCACAACCTTGGCTGTATTCCAGAAAAGATCCGCGACAGATTTTTCGAACGTTACGTTACTTTCGGAAAAGACCGCGGCTCGGGCCTCGGCACCTATTCTGCCAGAATCATGGCAGCGACGCTTGGCGGCAATCTGTCATTCATTTCGAGCGAAAATGATGGAACCACGCTGGTTTTTACTCTAAGGTCTTCAGGAGAAACTCATGAAAATTCTTGTGGTTGAAGACGAAGAAGTCACCAGAGAGTTCATGGTTATGGCCATTGAAGGCCTTGGCCACGAAACTCAGGCTGCCGCTGACGGCAAGGCCGGTCTGCAGGCGTTCAACGCTTTCAAGCCCGACATCGTTTTTGCCGACATTCAGATGCCGGTTATGAACGGTCTGGAAATGCTCGAAAAGCTGCGTAAGATCGATAACGATGCTCTCGTTATTATAAATACCACTCTCGATACCCCCGAATACACCCTGAAAGCGCTGCGGCTCAAGGCTAATGATTATCTGATAAAACCTGCTCTGATGAAAGATCTGCAGGAAATCATCAACAAGTATGGAGATATTCTGAAACATCGCACTCTGCATCGTGAGGTGCTTGGCTGCATTTCGCGTCGCGAACTGAGTATGGAAATCACTAATCGCCTCGATCTGCTGAGCAAGATTGTCGATCGCCTGCTTCTCGAAACCGAGTCGGCGCTTGAGCCCAAAGATCGCCTTGGTATAAGGCTCGGGCTGATGGAGATTCTCATAAACGCCATTGAACACGGTAATCTTGGCATTGGTTATCACGAAAAAAGTCTGGCGATCGAGCGTGGCCCGAACGGTCTTGAACAGGTTATCGAAGAGCGTATGCATTCAGAGCCCTATCGCGACCGTAAAGTGCAGATCGAGTTCAGACTGAACCGTGAGCGCTGTGAATGGCTGGTCACAGATCAGGGTGAAGGTTTTGATTTTAACAATCTGCCCGACCCAAATGACCCGGAAAACCTTATCAAATGCCATGGACGCGGTATCATGCTTGCCCGCCTGCAGTTCGATGAATGTACTTTTCTTGGCTGTGGCAATCAGGTGCGCATGGTAAAACGCCTGATCTAGTCAGGCGGGTTGCGATCTTCGGGTTGTTTCTGCCCGGCGGCTTTGCCGGGTTTGCGGTCGAATTTTCTGAAAAGTTTTACGACTGTGCGGCCCAGTTCATCCAGACGGGTAAAGTTTTCCATCAACGGTTCGAGGAACGAGGGGCTGGCCATGTCGAATTCGCGGTTTTCGTCGACACCTATCTGCATCGGGTAGATGAGAATAAAATTGTTACTGGTAAAATAGCGGTTCAGGTAGTAAGGGATTTTTTCCATGCCCGGGTTATGTGAAAGACCGCTGCGGCGGCTCATGACAATGATAAGGTTGTCATCAGCCCTTATGTCTCTGGCGAGTATGAGAAAGTCGCTCCAGTCTTCGAAAATATTGAATTCAGCCTCGATCGGAAACTTGCGGTTGATTTCACGCAGATATTCACAGGTGCGTTCTGAACCATAAAAAACAAGTTTTGAACCTGTGTTGCGGCCTATATTCCAGATTTTTGACACCCAGAACGGGAAACCGACTTCGCGTTCGGCCTGGTCAGGCACGATGACAATATCGCGTTTTACCGTTGACAGAGGCTGTCTTGGCCGATAAATCATTGTTGTGACGTTGCAGCTGTTGAGAATGCCTTCGGTGAGGTGCCCGAGAAAAGTATCGCTCAGACTCTTCTGGTGATGAAGGCCGAGAATCAGGTCAGTGATGCGGTAATGCCTGGCGATGCCGTTGATGGCATTGATCACGCTGTGGTCATAGCGCAGCAGACGTTTAAGCTTGTTATCAGTAGCGCTTGCCGCTTTTTTGGCCGCGTCAAGAATCGCCTGCGCTTCCTTTTCGTCGAGTTCTTCTGAACTTGTCTGGTTAATAACGGTCAAGGCATAGAGACTGCTTTGGCTTTGCCGCGATTTTACGGTAACGCTGAGGTTAACCAGTTCCGTGGCGTTTTCGATATTGCCAACCGGAATAAGAATGCGCTCTTCATGCCCGGTTTCATGATGTTCACTGCCAAGTTGACGCTTCAAGGCCAGACTTTCGGCTCCTCTCTGGGCCGCCAGCGATGCAATGGTGCAGGTAACCAGAATCATCAGAATCGTACCGTTGAGAATACTGTCGTCGAGAAGCCTTATTGGCAAGCCTTCTGGCGTATACCCGGTGATGACGTTGTAACCAACCAGAACTGCAGCCAGGGTGGCGGCCGCCTGCGCATTGCTGAGACCAAAGATCAACCGGCGCTGGTCATCTGAGTAGTGGAAGGTTTTCTGGGTCAGCCAGGCCGCCAGATATTTGGCGATAGTAGCGACAACCGTCATGGTGACCGCTACATTCAAAGTGTGAAAATCTCTGAAAAAGGCACGATAGTCGATCAGCATGCCGACCCCGATCAGAAAGAATGGTATGAAAAGGGCGTTTCCGACAAATTCGATGCGGTTCATCAGTGCTGATACCCGAGGAATCAGGCGATTCAGCGCCAGACCGGCGAGAAAAGCCCCGATGATCGGTTCAACACCGGCAAGTTCGACAAGAAACGATGCCAGAAACACCATCGCAAGAACGAAATTGAACTGCGCGATGCTCTGGTCAAAGCGCTTAAAAAACCAGCGCCCGACGAGCGGGAATAAAAAAAGAATCACGGCACTGACTGCGGCCAGCGACAGGCCGATGCGCAGCCAGAACCCTTCGGTAATCGTGCCGCTGGTGACTCCGACGACGGCTGCCAGAACCAGCAGGGCAAGAGTGTCGGTGATCATTGTGCCGCCAATGGTGATCACGACCGCCTGATTACGGATAACGCCAAAGCTGCTGACAATCGGGTAGGCAATCAAAGTGTGTGAGGCAAACATGCTTGCCAGAAGGGCAGATGATAAAAGCGGCATCTGCAGCCAGTAATGCCCGGCAAGTATGCCGAGAAACATTGGTATCGAGAAGGTGTAAAGGCCAAAAATCAGGCTGCGCCTGCTGTTTTTCTTGAAGTCGGCAATCTCGATTTCGAGCCCGGCGAGAAACATGATATACAGAAGCCCGACCGTGCCGAACAGTACAATGGCGCTGTCGCGGTGCAGCAGGTTTAGCCCGTGCGGGCCGACCGCAGCACCGGCTATGATCATGCCTATCAGGTGCGGAATTCTCAGGCGGTTAAGCAGCAGTGGCGTCAAAAGAATAATGAAGAGAAGAATGGCAAAAATCAGCACCGGGTCAGTGATTGGGAGTGCCAGCTCTTTCAATTTCTTTCCTCTTATTCTGTCGGTATCGCTTTTTACCTGGGTTGTCTGTAGTAATATCCTGATTTTATCGCCGCTTTGTCAAGCAGTTTTGCAGCAGATTTGCCGCTGCCCTGCAGATTTGTTATACTGCCCGCAGTCTTAAATCGCCCGAAAATCTGTCTGAAAGAGGGTAATAAGCCTGACCAGTCATAGTTTCAAGACACTGTTGTTTGTGGTTCTGCCTCTGCTGCTCGCTCTTTTAGGCAACAATCTGACTGTGATCAGACAGCTCGACCTGCATTATATCGATGGTCTGATTCCGGCTCTGGCTCGCGGTATCGCCGCCGATACCGCTGTTATTGCCCTGTGCTGGCTGATATTGCCATTGTCTGCCGGTCGGCGCTTCGGCCCGCCTCTTTTTGCAGTGACTCTAACGACGGCACTGTTTCTGCTGATTGCTGACTCGATCTGCTTTTTCTTTTCTCTGGCCCGCCTCAATACCGGGATTCTGCACGATATCAATATTTATGCCATTAAAGCAGTTCTGACTGCCGGAGATGTTGTAATTCTGCTGCTGCTGATTTGTCTGCTGATTGTTTTTGCATTGTCTTCTTATATTCTGGCGAATGGTTTTGCTGCCGACGGCACCGAACAGCGTCGTCGCCAGCTCAGACTGACTTTGATCATAATTCTGTGTGGCGCCGCTGCTCAGATGATACCGCTGCGGCTCGACGAGCCAACGGCAGCCCCACTCTGGACCGGAGAACTGGCGCAGCTTAACAAAAATTCATTTCTGCAGAACCTCGGCAGTGGCATTTTCGTTAATATCTGGAACGCCAGACCAGGCGCACCGTCAGCCGTCTGGCAACAGCTTTCAGAGAAAAACGTCGCTGAACTGCGCAGCATGGGCCTTATGCAAATGCCCCTGGCTGAAGCACCACCACCCGAAAAACCATTTAAAAGGGTTGTTATACTGGTGCACGAATCGCTGGCACTCGATTATTTTCACTCGGTCAATTCTGCGATTCCTGCTGCCGCTTCAGATTTTCTCGACCTGTTGATGCAGAAATACCCGTCGGCAAAAGATTTTCGTAATTCTTCCTACCCGACTCTGCAGGGGCTGATCACGCTTCTCTGCTCAAAAGTGCCGCCTGACTACCATCTGATTCAGAAAACCGGCTCGCAAAGTCTTTTTCAGCTGATGCACCAGCAGCATGGAACGCAGGGTGTTCTGATAACCGGCAACAGCCGATTTTATGGCGGTGAGAACGTCATTTTCAAAAATATTCTCGGCGTCGACGAATACATTTCGTATGAGGATCTCGCACATGAATACCCGGAACCGCCGGTGAACGACTGTGGGTTTCATGACGACGTCGTTTACGACAAGACTCTGAAGATCATGCAGCAGAAACGTGACGGCAGTTACCTGCTGCTCGCCAAAACCATCGACATGCACCAGCCGCCTTCATACTGCGGTCTGCCTTCTGACAAGCTGCCGCCTGAAGTTGCCGCGCACCCGAGCCAGGTGGTGCGCTCGATTTACTGGACCAACCATTGCCTCAAAGAGTTTTTTACCACAGTTGCCGAAAAAGGGTTGCTCGATGACGAAACTCTGATTATCGTGACTGCCGACCATTACCCGATGCCAAACTACGGCCACAGCGACCTGGTTGGTGGCGAATACTATCTCTACAGCCGTCTGCCGTTGATTTTTGTGGCGGAGCGGTCATGGCAGACTTCAGGAAAAGTGCTCGACCAGCTCTGCTGCCAGCTCGACTTTGCGCCGACGCTCTGCCGGCTGACCGACACCCGGCCGGCCGTTTCCTTCATGGGTTACGATCTTTTCCTGCCGGTGCCGGTACCCAGAGCGCTTGGCTTCTACAACAATGTTTTCAACCTGGAAACCGCATCGGGGGCAGTAAATTTTCCGATCAACCTTGCGCCCGGAGAATACCCGGCAATTGCGCGCTGGATCAACAATACATTTGCCCCGGTTTCTGAATAAGCTGACTGACAGACTTACTTGAGGCGCTTTTTGTCGTTTTTGTAAATACCGGTGAAAGCTTCAATAATTTTGCGCCGGCCGACCAGAAAAAACCCGAACACCATCGGAAAAGCGATGTTCATGATTACTGCGAACGCCATGCCGAAGATCAGGGGTTCTGAAATCAGGGCGCCGATGCTCATGAAGCCGGCGAACAGATAGATCAGGAACGCTGCCGTTGGTGCTATGCCCTCGTTCATCTCTTCCTTGAACAACAGGCAGACCCGGTAATAGGTCGAGGCGAGGGTTATGGCGATGATGGTCCAGAAAAAGCCCATGCTTGGCCCGACTGCGATCATACTGGTGAGAAAATACAGGGTCAGTATTACCCGGATAGGGCCGCCCAGCATTGGTATTTCCCTGAACCAGCCGGTTTGCAGACTGCTGTCTGCAGCTGCCTTTCTTCTGACAGGCATACCACTGGGTGTAAAGACCTGTACCGGGCTGGCTGATTCGGTGTCGATGTGCCATTCGAGCATCGGCAGAAGCCTGATGTGATTGTGTCTTTCAACAACCTGAATCTGGCTCAGCATCTGACCGAATGGTTTGCGGCAGTCTTCCGGAATTTCTTTACCCCAGGCTTTTTCGAGCAGGTATTCCCAGAACGCCATGAAGAACTGTTTGATCGGCATCTGGCTGTGCCTCAGGTGCTCAAATACGAGAGCAGGTATTTTTGTGAATGAACTGACCAGTTCTTCTTTAAGGGTTTCGGCTTTTTTCGTGTCCTGTTCAATTTCGAGCTTAAGCAGTACTTTTTCAACCATTTTTATCTGCAGAATGACAATGGCGTCGCCGATAGAAAGCTGCACACACTCGGGGTTGCAGGCGAAGAACATGCCCATCGACAGCAGTCGCAGATCTCTGGGTTCGAGTCTGGTTTCGAGCTGCATGCCATCGTAGGTTTCTCCCAGTTTGCATCTGGCTTCAAGCACTTTTGCGTCGTCATTGAAAAGACGGCCGAGTTCGAAAAGATTGCTGAGCAGACTGCCCTGTTCAGTAATGGCCAGACCGGCAGCGAAAGCGAGTGCAAGCTTTGCCGTCAGATATGAATCGACCGAGCCCATGGCGACCATTTCCCGCAGCAGGTTGACGCAGGCATCGAGCCCTTTTCTGACTTCAAGAAAATCGGGAGATTCAATCAGGGCATTGATCTGATTGCCGGCGTCGCAGAGCTTCTTCAGCTGTTCGCTGCTGAGAGACGTTTCAGACACCGGTTGCGCCTGCTTCCGGGGCTGGTGCCGGGGTTGTTGACGTTACCCAGGCTGCGGCCTTTTCCTTGATTTCGACAAAGTTGCCGCTGAGGGTGGTCAGGCGCGAATCCCAGTCGAGGTTGACCGGCTGGTTTTCGGCAGCGACATGAAACTTTATCATGACCATGATGAGAAACAGCGGCTCGAGGAAAGCGCTGCGGGCGTTGGCAGCACAGAGAAAGGCTGCGAGAATCGCGGCGCCGCTGAGCACCGGAAACGGTGATATCCAGACGAAAAGCAGTGCCGGCGCCATAAATACGACCCAGAGCAGGAAAGTGCAGATCTTGTCGAGAACTACTGCCCAGAGAGCGGTCTTGAGAATTTCTTTGACGTTGTTGCAGTAATAGAGCAGGCCATCCTGCCCGCCGCGCCACGGGTTGGTTTCGCCGCGGGCGAGTGAATACGAGAAGATGGTTTCATCGATGTAGGTCGAGGCCATGAAAAGAATACTGTTAACGAGCTTCATCAGACTGTCGAGTCCCGGAATCGGCAGCAGGCTGCCAATCCAGTCGAGGGTGTTGTTGAATGCCTTTACAACGCCGTCTACCAGCAGATCAAGGGCGAACAGTACGTTTACCTGGGTGAATTTTTCCTGGATGATGCGGCGGCCGTAGGCGAACATGCCTTCATCGCCATTGCCGATCTGGCCGTGTGTGATCAGTTCGGTGAGCACGGCGATGTGGCCGCATTTGATAAGGTAGAGGCCGTAGCGCACGATGGTATACCAGATATAACCGTAGATACCGCCAAGGCCGGCCAGCCAGCCAAGACCGAAGACGCCGTGGATCTTTTCGCCGAGAAATGCCGCGCCACCGAAGGTGACGATGGCCCATACCAGGGTGACCAGGCTGACCGCCAGAAGAATTCCGAATCTGATCAGGGCATAGGGCAGCGTCTGCAGCAGCAGTCCGAAAGCGGTTTTGATTGAATCATCGCGAATGGCGATCGGGTAACTGTGACGCACGTTGTTGGCTGTATCCTGGCTGTTATTCAAGGTTCTCTCTCCGGTCTGTCTAAAATACGCAAAAACACGGGCAGACGTTGTTCTGACCCGCAGACAGTATAAATTCCTGACCCCGTCAAGTCAAACTCAATCGATGGTAACAATTTGCAATATTTTCTGCATTCCGGCCCGGGTTGTTGTATCATCAGCCCGGCATTATGAAAGTAACAGACTGGCTGTGGATGATAATACTGTCGGTAATCTGGGGGAGCTCATTCATGTTCCTCAAGATTGCGCTGCGCGAATTGACGCCGTTCTGGCTGATTTTTTTCCGGCTGGCGTTTGCGGTGCCGTTTATGGTTCTGGTTTGCCGGTTCATGCGCCTGTCTTTTCCGCGTGATCTGCGTTCCTGGCTGTCGATCGGCTTTCTGGGCATCATCAATACGGGTCTGCCTTTTTACATGATCAGCTGGGCGCAGCAGTTCGTCGACAGCAGCACCGCTTCGATTCTCAATGCCACTTCACCGGTTTTCGTGATGATTCTGGCGCACTTTCTCACCGATGACGAGAAGCTGACCTGGCGCAAGGTGACCGGTGTTCTGACCGGCATCGCCGGCATCGTCGCGATGGTCTGGTCGTCGCTGGCGAGCGGCATCGTTCTGGCAGGCATGGCGCAGCTGGCTATTCTCGGCGGCACTTTCAACTACGCTCTGGCCGGCATCTATGCCCGGCGTTTCCGGCACCTGCCATCGGTGATGGTAACCGCCGTCAGCCTTATCGGCGCCCTGGTTTTTCTGCTGCCCGGCCTGCTTTTTGCTGAACCCCCGGCCTTTATGGCTCTCAAGCCTCTCACCTGGCTGGCACTGACCATGCTCGGCATTTTCTGCACCGGCGTGGCCTACATCATTTATTTTCGCATCATCGCCACCGCCGGCGCCACGAACGCTCTGCTCGTCACCCTGATGATCCCGGTCAGCGCTCTGCTCCTCGCCAGCACCGTCCTCGGCGAAACCCTCAAACCCAACGATATCCTCGGCATGCTCCTGATCTTCTCCGGCCTCCTGATCATCGACGGCCGCCTCATCGATTTGATCCGCCACCGAAAACCAGCAAACTGACTTTGGTCTTGATTTTTTTGTGTGGTTGAAAATTATGTTCTATTGATGTAACTATTAATAAGTCGGTTAGGGGATGTTGAGAAAAGAGACAAAAAGTCCATTCTCAGCATAAAAAATGAGGAGCGTGATTTTTTTGTCAGAAACGAGCTTTATTGCCCATGTTCGGCAAAGCGATAAGGCTATTCAGACGGTTGAAACACACCTGCTTGAAACGTCTGCAATCGCCAGTCGCTTGGCCGCTAAACTAGATTTGCCAAAAACCGGGGCTTTAATCGGTCTTTTGCACGATCTTGGCAAATTGAGCAGCGCCTTTCAAGGATATATTCGAGAGTGCACTGGCACAAAGCAGATTTTAGGCACAATTGATTTCGACGCAGACTTGGATTCAGTCGAAATAAAATTTTCTAAGGGAAAAATAGACCACTCAACAGCTGCGGCACAGTGGGTTCAGGAATATTTTTTTGAAAATCGCGGTTTTTCGCCTCTATGGTCGCAGGTTATGAATATCTGTCTGGTTTCACATCATGGTGGTCTGATTGATTCATTAGATTCTGATGGGCAGGATAACTACCGCAGACGCATTTCGAAACGAGACAAAGACACTAATTTTGTAGAGGCTAAATCAAAATTATCTGCAGTGCTTTCAACTGAGATTGAAAATCTCAATAATTTATCTATCAAAAATGAAGCGGAAGCTTGGATTAGAAAGATTTTTTCTGCTGACTTGTTTCAAGGAAAAAATGCCGGCGCCAAAATTCGCGAATTCTTTCTAGGTTGTCTGACTAGATTTTTATTCAGCTGTCTGGTCGATGCAGATAGAATAAGCAGTGCTGATTTTGAAAATCAGGGCAATTCTTCTGCACGTTCCATGAAGTCGCCGGAGTGGGGCATTGCTGCCGAAAGATTCGAGAACTTCTTTAAGTCATTAAAACAAAGCAGGCCCATAGATAGAATCCGGATGGAAATTTCCGAACGCTGCCGTCAGGCAGCAGAACAACCAACGGGAATTTTCAGCCTGAGTGTTCCGACAGGCGGTGGAAAGACATTTTCCAGTCTGAGATTCGCAATTCATCACGCAAAAAAGAACAAACTTGAGAAAATAATTTATGTGATTCCGTATA
>Ga0116157_10001943_pt1 | contig 20464 bp, 17 predicted proteins | sample AD_UKC048_MetaG_FD_89882 | JGI IMG/M metagenome (GOLD analysis project Ga0116157, IMG submission 89882) | Active sludge microbial communities of municipal wastewater-treating anaerobic digesters from USA - AD_UKC048_MetaG | ecosystem: Engineered > Bioreactor > Anaerobic > Digestate | place: USA...
ATCTCTGATGGAGCACTCATATATAATCTTCCTTGATTAGTTGTTGCTTGACTTAAACCGGAATTTCCATTTAAAACAACACCAGTCCACATTCTGTCTTCGTTGCAAGAATTATCTGAAGTAAGAATACTATTTGTTAATCTTAAAGTAGAACCAGTATTAACAGTAACTTTTATATCTTCATTATCTTCATAAAAATGAATAACCATATTCTGTAATGTAATGTACTTTCCACTTGGAATAGTTAGATTTGAATTCAGATATACAATTCCATCCACTGATCCAAACGGATTGTTGTTTGCCCCAGGCGACCAGGTTTGTGTTGCCTGATTATATGGATAAACATTCCAATTAATTGCTGATGATGCATAATTCACAGGTAAAAGCTGATCATAAGTCGAACCATCCAATTGAAATGAAAAGCAATAAGCCAAATCGTCATTATACATTTTTGAAAATAAATTCATCTTATGGCATGTTAATCCAAAGTTATTATATGTAGCTGATACTGATGCGGGATTGTCTGTATTACTTATTGCTGTAATAGTTCCGGTACTAGTAATTGCATATAGTTTCCCATCTCTACCCATTTCCAGTTCTGAATTTCTGTAATCACCTGTTATATTTAATGAGTTAATGTCTGTAATATCAACCTGAGATACATCATAATTCGGATAACATCCTGTCAGATCAAGATATTGTATTTGTGTTGCTGATGGGCTTTCTTTTGTATAATATACATATTGCCCGTTTTTGGCAAATTCAAAACCATAACAATATTCTCCACCTACATCAATGAAGTTTTGTTCTATATTCTGTTGTGTTATGTTTGAAAAGTCTTTAGGAACGGTAATAAGTGCAACGAAATTGTGTGTATCCCATTCATTGTGTTGAGCATCCCATACAGGTTTCATCACTGATGTTGCTAAAAGATAATTATCAGGACCAAATTCAATAACAGCTAAATCGGGTCTGTTACAATTAACTCCAATTGTAATTTGATAAACCTGATCCAACTGTAGCTCAACCGATGGTAAATTTGGGTCAGAAAAATTACGTACTGTCAGTTTTCCTCCTCCAACAACAAAAAGAAAATTGTCTGTTTCTCCTTCAGGATTATTTGCAGCCATTGAGAAATTGTTCCAACAATCAGCACCCTTGCCTCCATAGTGTAGTGTATCAATTTTTAAATAATAAGGATCCACTTCTTTTGGCAAATGGAATTCACCATAATTAACATCAGGAGCTTCGCAATCAAGACCTTGTGTTGCAAATATTGTAAAATATTTGTCACAATCATTGTCATCCTGAATTATAATAATATTGTGATAAAGTCCCATGTCATCTGCTACTACATCATCAGGATCGTAAGAAGTGTGTAAAATAGGATAAAGATCTTCATCAAGTAAAGCAAATTTTTCGCCGGTATTATCATAAATATAATTGTCAACAATAAAATATAATAAATTCCCATCCCGATCTGTAAAATTTTGACTTGCAAATCTTGGAGCTTGTCCGCAATATGAAACATAAAAATAATCCTCAAGAGCTCCATCATTCTGAGGGACAAAACCCCCGTCAGTTAGAAAAGCTTGATAGTTTGCATTATTCGGCACCGGCCAATTACTCGTGGTTATTGCTGACACATCTATAAAATCAATACATTGATCGCCGGGTGTTGCAGTACCATACGGCTGTACCGGGATATTCAACAATTTCGACTGTGTCAACTGCCCCATAACAGTTGTGCTTATTCCTAATAAAGAAATTACTAAAAACAAATTAAAGATATTTTTTCTCATAATTTTACTAATTTTGCGAAGTATAAACTTCGGTTTTACCTTTCGGGCAACACAGTTCTTTTCGATGAGGCTGTGTTGCTCTTTTTTAATTCTCTCTAAAATATATTTGCTGATACACTGAAAAGCAAATAGAATTTTTTAATCTTTTTACTAAAAATCAGGATTGTCTTACAATGCTAATTAAATCATAAATAATTGATTTCTGTTAATCTCACCTCCTTTCTTAAATTTGAAATATGTATAAAATAAAATATTCGTTAAAACACTTTCTTTATCAATGCAAATTCTCAAATAATTAAAGCATATAGGGCAGCAAACCTTCTACTCTTTAATACGTTCGGGGATATTATTTATTCCTCAACAACAAATGTAATATATTTTTTTATTAAAATTTTACTAACCGACATTAAAAATATACAAAATACAAAAAAGATGTTTAAGTGGGGGGGGGGGTAATGGGCTGAATATCAACACATTAGGAATATTATTACAAGTGACAAAATTATATAAACGGTTAAGTTCGTTATACATTGCAAATATAAAAAATGAGTTTTGTGAAAGTTGTGATGTTTTATTGTGTAATGAAATTTATTTATCATTTAATAATTATAATTATCACAGCTTCATATTTCAAATACCAAAAATAAAGAATTATATTTGTGTTGAAAATTTATCAAACTATGAAAAGGTTGATTTTCCCGATAAGTCTGATTGTAGTATTTATTGCAATATTGGTCTATGCTCTGTTTTTTCATGACAACAGTTTTTTTAAAATTGAGGACAGGTCAAGTCAGGTAGATGTTTTTATCGGCACCGATTTTCATGGACACACTTTTCCGGGAGCGATATTACCTTTTGGTATGGTGCAACTTAGTCCCGACACTCGTTTGAATGGGTGGGACGGTTGTTCAGCATATCATTACAGCGATAGCATTATTTATGGGTTCAGTCATACACATCTGAGCGGTACAGGCTGTTCTGATTATGGCGATATATTATTATTGCCCTTGAATAATTTTAATCCCAAACCGGAGAATTATCAATACTCAGATGTCTTTTCGCACAGCAACGAAAAAGCAAGTCCAGGTTATTATTCCGTAAAACTTGAGAATTCCGGTATTCTTGTTGAACTGACGGCAACAGAAAGAGTGGGATTTCATAAATATACTTATCCTGACGCTAAAGAAAGATATGTTTTGCTTGACCTTGCTCATCGTGACGAAGTGATAGAAACTTATATTAAACAAGTCAGCGAAACAAGAATTGTTGGATTAAGGCGTTCTAAAGCCTGGGCAAATGATCAGATATTGTATTTTGTGGCAGATTTTTCAGAATCGGTTTATATTGCAGATTATAATTCAGATTTAAAATATCTTGTGGGGTCTGAAATCCTTAGTGCTGATGATATAGAAAATTATGGTGAGGGAGAAAAGTTACCGAGGGTATATACAGGTAAAAATAATAAAATTATACTTAAACCAGTATCTAAAAACAGTAACGAACTCCTTGTTAAAGTTGGGTTATCGGCAGTAAGTGAAGAAGGAGCGATAAAAAATCTCGAAGCAGAAATTCCGGATTGGGATTTTGAAAATATCAAAATACAGGCAAAAAAAACATGGGATAGTGAGTTGAGTAAAATACTTGTTTACGGAGGTAGTGAAGATGATCAGAAAACATTCTATACGGCGTTATATCATTGTTTTGTCGCTCCTAATGTTTATTCAGATGTTGACGGTTCTTTCAGGGGAACAGATTTAAATGTTCACAAAAGCGAAGAGCATGATACATATACGGTTTTTTCATTATGGGATACATACAGGGCAACACATCCGCTATTTACTATAATTCAGCAAAAACGAACACTTGATTTTATAAAAACATTTCTCGATCAATATAAATATGATGGTCGTCTTCCTGTTTGGGAATTGTCGGCAAACGAAACAGGTTGTATGATAGGTTATCATTCTGTTCCGGTAATTGCCGATGCATATTTAAAAGGGATAAACGATTTTGACATCAGACTTGCAATGGAAGCAATGGTGTCAGAAGCGGTTAGAGAAGAGTTAGGGAAAGTTGAATTTGCAGAATACGGATATATCCCTATGGATAAAGAGCACGAATCAGTATCAAAAACATTAGAATATGCGTTTGATGACTGGTGCATTGCACAATTTGCAGCAGCTACTGATAATGAAAAATATTATACTCAGTTTATCGAAAGATCTCAGTTTTACAAAAACATTTTTAATGCAAGCACCGGATTTATGCAGCCAAAAATGAATGGAGCATGGTTTGAGCCATTTAACCCTAAAGAAGTAAATTTCAATTTCACAGAAGCAAATTCATGGCAATATAGTTTTTACGTTCCTCAGGATATTTTGACTTTGATTGAAATGCACGGAGGGGAAGAAAAATTTGCATCAAAACTAGATGAATTATTTAATGAAGACAGCGAAACTTCGGGCACACAACAGGTTGATATAACAGGTTTGATAGGACAGTATGCACATGGAAATGAGCCGAGCCATCATATTGCATATTTGTACAATTACTGTGGTCAAGCATGGAAAACACAGCAAATGGTAAGAAAGATCATGAAAGAACTTTATACTTCTGCTCCTGATGGATTATGCGGAAATGAAGATTGCGGCCAAATGTCAGCATGGTATGTTTTTTCAGCTTTGGGGTTTTATCCTGTTAACCCAGCAAATGGCATTTATGATATAGGAAGTCCTTTGTTCGACACTGTAATAATACAACTTGAAAATGGCAAAAACTTCACAATAATTGCACATAATAATAGCCCGGAAAATATTTATATTCAACGTCTAAAGCTGGATGGCATAGCATATAATAAAACTTATATAACACATAAAAGTATTATTTCCGGAGGTAAACTCGAATATTTTATGGGACCGGAACCAAATAAAAACTGGGGAATTGACGAAAAAAGTATATATGATTCGAGAATCGTTGATAATTTAATCTCTACAGTGCCGGTTACAAATCTGTCGAAGAAGTCATTCTATAAATCATTTAATCTCGAATTATTGAGTGCGGAGAAGTCGGCTGAAATCTTTTATACTTTGAACACAGACATTGAAAAAGAAGCTGTTAAATACACAAAACCTATATTAATAAATTCTGAAGTAAAAATAGAAGCTTATGCTGTATCCGAAGGGAAAAAGCGTAGCAAAATAATGACAGCAGAATATAACATGATACCCGATGACAGGAGCATTGAAATTATAAGTCAATATAGTCCTCAATATTCAGCAGGTGGAGACAATGCTCTGATTGATTTCGTAAAAGGAGACGAATGGTTCAGAAGCGGTTTCTGGCAAGGATACAAAGGGCAGGATTTTGAAGCAATTGTTGATCTGAAAGAAATTAAAAATATCAAGCTTATTAATGTAAGATTTTTGCAGGATATTAAGTCTTGGATTTTCTTTCCGAAAAGAGTTACAATGTATATTTCAAAAGATGGACATAAATTTGGGAAGATTTATGAATCTTTTTCCAAAATGCCTGATAATGATTATGAGATAAAAATACAGGAGTTTACAAATCAACCGGAAAACTTAAAAGCAAGGTACATTAAAGTTGTAGCAGAATCATACGGTAAATTACCAGAATGGCATTTAAGTCCTGGATATGATTCATGGATTTTTATTGACGAAATAGAAATAAAGTAATGAGACATCCGCAACTATATATTATTATTGTTATTTCATGTTTTGTAATAGCATCTTGTGTAAATTCGGAAGAATACAAAAAAATCAAGGAAGAATTCAGAGATGTTGAATTTACCGGAAATGTAAAAGGTTTTGACAGTATTTATGCCACGATTCCTGATTATTCGGAAATATCTGCAACGATTAATAAATTGCATATAGGTTTTAGTTCGGAAAATCTACTTGATCCAAATTCGGCAAACAATTATTTTAACTCGAAAGAAACCTCAATAGCATTAGGGATGTATATAGCAGATTTGGGTTATGCAAGACATTATGAAAGAGTTCAGTATTGTTCGGATTATCTTGAAGCAGTCAAAACCTTGTGCGAAAAACTAGCAATAGGAGAAAAAGAGTTTTTGGACGCAGTTCCTATGATAGAATCAAATCTGGATGACAGAGAAGTATTGTTTTCCGTTGTTGACAGCCTTATTTCAAAGGGCGATGTGCTTCTTTCGGCAAATGAAAAGTTTGGAATAGGAGCTTTATTTTTAGCAGGCTTCTGGATTGAAACGACATATTTGGGCCTTTCAGTACAAAACATCAAGGATACGGCATTTGTTAATCCGATTCTGATGTCTCATTTTGAAATATTAAAGCAAGTAAATAAATTATTTTTTTGTTTAGACGACAATTCACAATTAAGTGACATAAAAACATCTTTACAAACAATTGAAAGTAAAGGTATAAACAACAAAGACTTGTTAAAAGATATAGTTATTATCAGAGATAAATATCGAAAATAGAATATCACTAGTGCTTAGCCACTGCGCTGCCATCGTATGCCCATTTGATATAAGTAGAACCCCAAGCAAATCCTGCTCCGAAAGTTGCGATTATAATATTATCTCCGGGCTTTAGTTCTTTTTCATATTCCCACAAGCAAAGTGGAATTGTAGCAGAAGTTGTGTTGCCAAATTTTGTAATGGTTAACATAACTTTTTCTTTTTCGATTTTCATTCTTCTAGCAGTTGCTTCAATTATTCTCATATTTGCTTGATGAGGAATAAGATATTTTAGTGTTTCGGGGGTAATATTATGTCTTTCCATTATTCTTACTGCAACATCTGCCATATTTGCAACAGCGGCTTTAAAAACAGGTTGACCTTCTTGATAAATAAAATGTTGACGTCTCAAAATCGTCTCAAAATTTGCGGGGCGCAAAGACCCTCCGGCAACTTGATGTAAGTAATGACGACCAGACCCATCAACATGCATAATCGAGTCAATAAGGCCAAGACCATCAGTATATGGTTCAAGAAGTACTGCGCCTGCCCCGTCACCAAAAATAGGCGATGTGTTTCTATCATTATAATCAACAATAGATGACATTTTATCTGCACCCACAACAACAACTTTTTTATGCGTTCCACTTTCTACATATTTGGAAGCACTTATTAATGCAAATAAAAAACTGGAGCAGCCTGCATTCAAATCAAAACCGAATGCATTTTTAATACCTACTTTATCACAAATAATATTTGCGGTTGCAGGGAATTGCATATCGGGTGTAACAACTCCGCAAATAAGCATGTCAATCTGATCGGGAGTTGTGTTCGTTTTTTCAAGCAGTTGATTCACAGCTTCTGTTGCCATGTCAGAAGTAGCTTTACCTTCTTCCAGCAAAATGTGTCTTTCTTTAATGCCAATACGTTCCATTATCCACTCATTTGTGGTATCAACCATGGTACTTAATTCATCATTTGTGAGGATATATGGTGGAACATATCCGCCAACTCCTGTTATTGCTGCTCTAATTTGTGTCATATTTAAAAGCTTTGGTTATTTTTTCCATGAATTGTGATTTAGCAATGTTACAAGTTAGCAATATCATATTTTTTATTGCAATATCATTGCTTTTTCCGTGACCAACAACTACAGTTTTGTTAATACCTAATACCGGAGTGCCTCCATAGTTTTCGTAGTTATAATTATCAAAATAAGAATCTTTGATATTTCTTTCAGCCAGAATATGATAAAATGATTCGGCCTGTTTTAATACAATATTTCCTGTAAATCCGTCTGTAACGACGACATCTACGAAATTGGCTTTATAGATGTCACCACCTTCGACATTTCCGATAAAATTCAAATCATCAGAATTTTCTAACAGCAAATGACTTAGTTTAGCATTTGTGTTTCCCTTGCTTTTTTCTTGCCCTATATTGAGTAAACCAATTTTAGGTTCAGCTATTCCCATTATATGTTTTGCATATAAATTTCCTAAAATAGCATATTGCAATATATTCTCGGGCTTAGCATCAGCGTTTAATCCAACGTCAAGGACAAGATTTTTCGAGCCCGCATTGTTGGGGTAATAAGATGAAATACAAGGACGCAAAAGACCTTCAATAAGACTTGTGATTTTTGTTGCTCCGACCATCATTGCGCCGGTATTCCCGGCACTTGCAAAACCTTGAATGCGATTATCCTTAAGATATTCGAAACCTTTGAAAATACCAGAATTCGTTTTTTCTGTAAAAGATTTTACGGGATCATCACCCATGTTTATCGTTTCGGAACAATGAACGATCTTAAAATATTCAGGATTAGAACCATTCTCAATTAATTTAGAACGAACAATATCTTCAGGACCAAATAAAAACAAATCTGTGTCTTTACCGATATGTTCTTGTACAAGTATGACTCCCTTGATTATTGAATCAGGAGTGAAATCCCCGCCCAAGATATCTATTCCGATATTCATGTAAATAATTAACTGACAGTAACAGGCTCTTTGCTAATCGCCAATTTACCTCTGTAATATCCGCATTCTGGACATACATGGTGATATTCTACTGATGCGCCGCAATTAGAACATTTTGAAATTGTTGGCAATTCTGCCTTATAGTGCGTACGACGCTTGTTTCTTCTTTGTTTTGAAATTTTTCGTTTTGGATGTGCCATTTTTACATCAAATTAAATAGTTATTTTACATTTTGTTTTTTATCTCTTGTAGCTTCTCCCATCTGGGGTCTGCTTTTTTTATTCTTTTTGGATCGCTATATTTTTGTAAAGCTTCTATCATTTTTGGATTGCAGCCTGATTTTCCATCTTTATCATTCGGATGATAATGTACTAACGGAAGTGCAAAATGAGCAAATTCAAAAACGAATTGAGAAATGTTAATTTCATTTGCATTACGATCAAGGATGACATAATCCTCATTTGTATCAAAGTTTGTTTCGTCTCCGAATTCCACTCCAATATTGTCATTGAAGTTAATATCTTCATAGTATTCTTCAAGACATCTGTCACACTTTATTTTTACTTTACCGCAAAGACTTATGTTTAAATCAAGCGAACAAGATTTTTTTGAAAGAATAAGTTTTACTTCAATGTCGGAACCAAAAATCTCACTATTTTCGAAACATTTGAAAAAACTATCCGAAACAGTAAAATTGTATTCGTGATCTGAATTATCAAGCTCACGAAAAGGAATAGAATATTGAGCTAAAACTTTCATTTTTACAAAAAAAAATTTCGTGCAAAGTTATAAAAACAATTTGAAACATAATAAAAAAATAGTAATTATTAACATTTATGTTCGGAGTTGGTTGAAAATGAGAGGCTTATGTTTGTTAATCGCTTGTTTTTAGTACTATTCGAAATGTGGTTCCAATACCTATTTCTGATTGTTTCACAAATACTTTACCTCCGTGATATTGTTCGATGATTCTTTTTACCAATGATAATCCCAGTCCCCAGCCTCTGTTTTTAGTTGTATATCCGGGATTAAAGACGGTTTTAAAATTCTTTTTTAAAATTCCTTTTCCCGAATCTTTTATGTCAATATCTATTGATTTTATGTGTTCTTCCACACTTATGTTAATTTCTCCCTGTTGACCAATAGCATCAACAGCATTTTTGCAGAGGTTTTCAATAACCCATTCGAAAAGACCGGGGTTTATTGGGATTAGAACAATTTTATCAGCAGGGAAATCGGTGGTTATTTTAATACTGTTTGGGACTCTCGATTTCATATAAATCAACGAATTTTCAAGTACTTCATATAAATTCATTGCAGATAATTGTGGTTGGGAGCCAATTTTAGAAAATCTGTCGGCAATTTTATCAAGACGTTTGATATCTTTTTCTAATTCATCTAGTAAATCTGGATTATCGGGATAGGTTTCTTTTAATATCTCAAGCCATGCCATTAGTGATGATATGGGAGTTCCAAGTTGATGAGCTGTTTCTTTTGACATTCCCAGCCAAACCTGATCTTGCTCTGCTTTGCGGGAAACATTGAATGCAAAATACGAAACAAGAATAAATAAGAAAACCAAAGTTAACTGTATGTATGGATAGTAATAAAGTTGTCGAAGCAAATTGGAATCCGAATAATATATTTTGTTGAGAGAAATGCCTTCTTCGGTTTTAATTATAAAATGTTCTTTGCCGTTATTCATGAATTCGGCAAGTTTCTTCTTTTGAAAAATAGGATCAAGCATTTTCACAGAATCCAGATTTCTAAATGAAATTATTTCATCTTCCATATTTACGAGGATGACTGGAATGGTTTCATTATTTCTTAGGACTTCAAATAAAAAGCTTACATCCTGATCCGGATTTGAATTGATTAATTGTTGTGTTGCTTCTGCCCAAAGTTCAATACGCTTGTGTTCTTCGGCCGAAAGTTTTTCCATTAGTTTATTGGTATACCAAAGTGATAACCCTCCTATTATCACAGCAAACAGGACTAGGAGAAATTTCCATTGTTTTTTTTGTTTGTATATTTTCACTTTTCTTTTTTAACTAATTAATTAAACGAAATGTAAAGATATTTATTTAAAACATAGATAAATAAAAACTTATCTGGAAAAACTGTGAAACAAATATACTTATCAGTAATCCATATAAAAAGAATAAACTGACATTTTTACCCGCATTAATAACTATATTTGAAAACAAAAAACATAGTGGGGCAAACAATACAACTATAGCTTCATTTTCAATCAAGGAACTTATATATAGAATAACAAAGTACAAAACAAGTATAACAATTATCGTTTGAAATTTACGCGTCGAAACCTTATTTGAAGGATTATATAGATATTTTGCAATTATTGTAATAATTGCCCAAATTATCGGATTAAGTAAAACGAGTGCAAAAAACAAAGAGTATCTACCAGAGCTAAAAGTCTGTGAGAAAATTGTTTCAAGTTTGATAATTGCCGAATTTAAATCTCCATATAACCAGAGTGCAGAAAAGTATAAGGTAGTAGGAGTAAAAACTCCCATTATAAAGACTAATAATTCTCGTAATTGTACTGGTTTGATATAGAATAAAACAAAAACAAGAAGAGGAAAGAAGAAAATCAGTTTTGGAAAAATTAAAACTCCCAAGCTGAAAACAAGTCCAGAATTAAAACAATTATCAAAAGCTTTGTATTTTTGATAACAATGCATTAAAATAAGTATTGAAAGGAAAAGTAGCATCGAGGCTATCAATATTGGTGTTAATCTTTGCGAGTTGATATAAGCTCCCGAAAGTATAACGAAAAACATTCCGGGACTTTGGTAAGCGGATTTTACTATCAGAAGTTCAGAGTTAGTTTTATTTATTAAAAGCGAGAACAGAAAAACAACAACAAAGCCGCATATTGTTACCAGATATTTAAAAAAAATGGTTTCAGGCAGAGTCTTAAAAAGTAAATTATAACTTTCGAAATTTTCAATATCGGTAGGCATAAATATTATCTTAAATGCCCAAAAAACAAGCATTAAAGCAAACATTAAAACGTAGTTTGCGGGATTATTTGACCTTAAAAGTTTTATCATTTTAAATCTGTTCCCAGATCTTTTCTAAAATACATATTATCAAATTGTATCTTTTTTACTGAACGATATGATTTTTCAATCGCCTCAAAAATATCTTTTCCAAAGCTGCTTATTGCAAGAACACGTCCTCCGGCAGTTAAGGTATGTTCGTTATTAGATGCTGTTCCCGAATGAAATACTATGCTTTCAGTAACCTCATCAATTCCTGTAATTATTTTGTTTTTTTCATAATGACCCGGATAACCTCCAGAAACCACAATTACCGTAGCAGCTGCTTCGTCCGAGATGTTAAGTTTTATTTTATCAAGTTTTTTTTCGGAAGCAGCTACAAATAATGATAATAAGTCTGTTTTTATTCTTGGCAGTACAGCTTCGGTTTCAGGGTCTCCCATACGCACATTATACTCAATTACATAAGGATTTCCATCAACATTCATTAGTCCAAAGAAAATAAAACCTCTGTAATCCATTTTTTCCTGTTTTATTCCCTCTATTGTAGGTTTTATTATTCTTTCTTCAGTTTTGCATGCAAAATCTTTATCATAAAAAGGTACCGGAGACAATGCTCCCATTCCGCCGGTATTAAGTCCGGTGTTGTTTTCTCCAATTCGTTTGTAGTCTTTTGCTTCCGGTAAGACAACATAAGATTCTCCATCCGTTAAAACAAAAACAGAACATTCTATTCCTTTAAGATATTCCTCTATCACTACTTTATTTTCTGCAGAACCGAATTTGCCAGATAGCATCTCTTGTAATTCAGATTTAGCCTCTTCGTAATTTTCTAAAATCAGGACACCTTTTCCGGCAGCGAGACCATCTGCTTTAAGAACGTATGGAGGTTTTAGTTTTGCAAGATAGGACTCGGCTTCTTCAGTATTAGTCGTCTTTGCACAGAAATAGGAAGCTGTCGGAATATTGTATTTCTGCATAAACTCTTTTGCAAAATCTTTTGATCCTTCGAGTTTTGCCCCCAATTTGTCAGGACCAATAATATGTAAATTTTTAAATTCAGGTTTTGAACGGAAAAAATCAACAATTCCCAAAACCAATGGGTCTTCGGGACCAACAATGAGCATGTCAATGTTGTGTGATGCAACAAAATTTGACAATCCATCAAAATCTGTTACTGAAAGTGTAATATTTTCAGCTATTGCAGATGTGCCTGCATTGCCCGGAGCAACATACAGCTTATCCAGCAAATTGCTTTTCGAAATTTGATATGCCAAGGCATGTTCTCTTCCTCCCGAACCTAAAACAAGGACATTCATAATATTAGAATTTTCATCGGGTAAAAATATTAAAAAAATTCTAGCTGTGAAAGAATATCATTGACCTTTATGGTTTAAACAAACAATTTTTGTTAATTTTGAGATTTTAATCTTTTTGTTTAAGTATATGGAAAACAAACTTGAAAATATAATACTTGCAGCATGGGATAATTCTGAATTACTTAAAGACTTCCAAACGATAGAATCAATCAGAGAAGTTATTGATCTTCTTGATAAGGGCAAAATACGTGTGGCAGAGAAAATTAACGGTCAATGGAAGGTAAACGAATGGATAAAAAAGGCTGTAATAATGTATTTCCCCATTCAAAAAATGGAAAAAACCGAAGTTGGGATTTTTGAATATCACGACAAAATACCTTTGAAAAATAATTATGATAAATTAGGGGTCAGGGTTGTGCCTCATGCTGTTGCACGTTACGGGTCATATCTAGCTAAGGGAGTAATAATGATGCCATCCTATGTAAATATCGGAGCTTATGTTGATTCGGGTACAATGGTTGACACATGGGCAACAGTTGGCTCTTGTGCACAAATAGGGAAAAATGTTCATTTGTCGGGTGGAGTTGGTATAGGTGGGGTTTTGGAACCTGTGCAGGCAGCTCCTGTTATCATAGAGGATAATTGTTTTATAGGCTCGAGATGTATTATTGTCGAAGGTGTTAGAGTAGGAGAGGAGGCAGTACTTGGTGCCAATGTAGTTTTAACCGGCTCAACAAAAATTATTGATATTTCAGGTAATAAACCTGTTGAATATAAGGGTTTTGTGCCGGAACAATCTGTTGTCATCCCAGGAACTATATCAAAAAAATTCTCCGCAGGCGAGTTTCAGGTGCCTTGTGCTTTTATTATCGGAAAGCGAAAAGAATCAACAGATAAAAAAACCTCACTGAATGATGCTTTGAGGGATAATGATGTGGCAGTGTAAATGTTAGAAAACAAAAACATAACTCCGAACTCTGAACTCCGCACTCCGAACTTGAAAATAGGTTTTGATGCGAAAAGAGCATTCGTAAATAGTAGTGGATTGGGGAACTACAGTCGCGATATTATTCGTTCAATGTATGAACTTTATCCGCAAAATAAATACTATTTGTTCACTCCCGAAACCGAAACAGATTTGCTCCACAAAGAGTATCAAAAAAATATTGTAACAACTGATGCAAAAACCAGAATTGGAAAAGCACGTTGGAGAAGTCTTCGAATGGGGGAAGATATAAAAAATAATAAGATTGATATTTTTCATGGTTTGAGTAATGAGTTACCGGCTAATATTAATATTTGTGATGCTAAAAAAGTAGTTACAATTCATGATCTTATTTTCATTAAATTTCCTCAGCTTTATTCATATTTAGACCGAAAAATTTATAATCGTAAATCTTATAATGCATGCAAATTATCCGATAAAATAATTGCAACCAGCAGTCAGACAAAATCGGATATTATTAAATATTTTGAAATACCTAAGAGTAAGATAGAAGTCATTTATCAAACTTATAATCAGTCATTTAAGAAAAAGTTAGATTTAAAACGGATAACAGCAATAAAACAAAAATATAATCTTCCGGGAAATTATATTTTAACTGTTGGCACTATAGAAAGGCGGAAAAATGCACTCAATGTAATTAAAGCGATATATTATTTCGACCTGAATATAAAATACGTATTGGTTGGCAAAAAAACCTCCTATATGAATGAATTGGTGAAATGGGCGAAATCGCATAAAATTTTGGATAGGATACTAATTCTTAATAATATTGATAATGATGATATGCCTGCAGTTTATCAGGCAGCAGATTTATTTATATATCCTTCTATCTATGAGGGTTTTGGAATACCAATCTTAGAAGCATTCAGCTCAAACATCCCGGTAATAACAGGTGATAGCGGAAGTACTGCCGAAATTTCCGGAAATGCAGCAGTTCAGGTTGAGGCATTGAATCCAAAAAGCATTGGCATTGCAATTAAATCAATACTTGAAAGCGAGGAACTAAAAGCAGATATGATTGAGGCGGGCAAGAACAGAATCAAACTTTTTGACAGAGAAATTGTTTGTAATAATATGATGGATTTTTATAAAAATTTATAATGAAATGAAAGAGGTTATTGCAGAAACGGTAAAGGTTTTGAAAAAAGGTGGGGTGATTTTATATCCTACCGATACTATTTGGGGCTTGGGTTGCGATCCTACAAATGAAGATGCAATTTCGGCTATTTTTAACATTAAACAGCGTGATACAAGTAAGAGTATGCTGGTTTTGGTAGATTCGATTGAAATGCTGGAGAAATATGTAGTTTCGGTGCCCAAAATAGCATACGGTCTTATTGAGGTTGCCGACAAACCATTAACTATTATTTATCCGAAAGCAAAAAATCTTTCCAAAAACATTCTTGCTGCTGATGGTTCAATTGGAATAAGAATACCCAAAAATGATTTCTGCCTTGATCTAATTAAGGAATTCGGCAAGCCAATAATATCAACATCAGCGAATTCAGCAGGAAAAAAGTCTCCTTTAGGGTATTTTGATATTGAAAATGCAATTAAAATGTCTGTAGATTTCATTGTCCCTTTGCATCTCGAAGAATTGAGCATCGCAAAAAGCTCGGATATTATAAAGATTAGCAAAAACGGTCAGATTGAGGTAATAAGATAAAAGAAAACTCCGGCTAATCTTTTGGGTGAGACCGCCGGAGAAAAATTCAGACATTTTTAAAAAGTTACCGGTTATTGTTTTCCAAATTTAATGCCAAAACATTTTTTAATATTATATCAGCCTTTAATTTGTTTATTTTGTAAAAAACTAAGTATGTGATAACAGTAATAAACTATATATCTGAATTATCAAAAAAACTGCAGGATTTGTATTTCGCAAAAGAAGCCAAAAGTATTGCAGAATACTATGTTTGTGAAACCTTACAATTAAATTTTACCGAATTAATATTTAAGGGAAATGTAATTCTTGGACCTGATGATATTGAAAAATTAAAAAGTAAAGAAAACAGACTTCTTGCCGGAGAACCAGTACAATATGTTACAAATATTGCACATTTCTTTGGACTGAAATTTTTCGTATGTAAAGATGTGTTAATTCCAAGACAGGAAACAGAAATACTGGTTGACACTATAATTAAGCGATCCAAAGACTTCACAAACCTTCAAATTCTTGATATTGGTACCGGATCAGGATGTATTGCAATAAGCCTGAAAAAGTATATACCCCAAGCTCAAATCTGGGCACTTGATATTTCCGAAAAAGCACTTTCTGTATGTATTGACAATGCCAAGAAAAACGAAGTTAAAGTCAATACGGTTTTATTTGACATTCTGGGTAGTGCAAAGTTTCCTGCAAATACAAAATTTGATATAATTGTTAGTAATCCGCCTTATGTTCTGGAATCAGAGAAAGCACTAATGCATAAAAATGTAACCGAATTTGAACCTACTATTGCTTTATATATAAGTGATGAGGACCCGCTAATCTATTATAATGCAATAGCTTCTTTTGCAGAAAATCATATTAATATTGATGGAGAATTAATAGTTGAAATAAACGAAAAATTCCCAACTCAGGTTATGGAATTGCATAAGGATATGGGATTTTTAGAAAATGAAATTATTAGCGACCTAAATAATAAACCAAGATTTATATGTTCAAAGAAATAATTTTGTAAATTTGCATAAACCAAATAAAACTTGTTCTATGAAAAATTTAGTAATTATATTATTAGTGGTGCTTACCTCATTGTTTGTTTTCAGTTCTTGCGAAAGCGAAAGCAGTGCAGACGTCAATCAGGATAGGATATATACCCTGTATGAAATTATTTATAACGAAGCAGATGATTTATCGTATGCCAGAGCTACATTCTTTTTTGGTGGTATTACAGGTACAAGGCTTGAGCTTGCCAGTCCAAGCGTGGTGACTGCAAATACTGAGTCTTTGGGATACAAGTCAACGTTGGCATATTATGAACATGAATTTGCCGGATATGTACAGACTTGCGAATTTGTGTGGAAAGACACAGAAGAAAACTCATTCACAAATACTGTTTCAATTAAAGAGATAGGTTTTCCCGAAACATTGGACACAATTGTGAAGGGAGTAGCTTATGAACTGACGTGGGTTGGTGAAGTACTGGACACCGGAGAAAGTGTTTGGGCTTATGTTGACGGCACGGCAGAAAATGACGAAGTGTTAGCTACCCAAAACACCCAAAACGCTGTAAGTATTTTTCTGACTGCAACACAAACAGAAAAACTAAGTGTTGGAACCAATACAATAAAACTGACGAGAAAAAATACAATTGATGGTCAGGAAATTACATCTGCAGGCGGTTCATGCACAGGAACCTACGAAACAGAAACTATTGAAATTGAAGTTAAAGAGTAATTTAATTGGTTATTTTAATAGTCGGTTTATAAACCGTAAAGAAGAATCCGTTTTTCGGGTTCTTTTTTGTATATTTATTTTATCATGCTTGTAACTTTTTTATATTATTGTTCGTCAGACTGGCGATTATGAAAACAAAAGAATACAATATCATAGTTGATAAACATGCAGACGGGCTGTACAGATTCATTCTCGGAAATATAAAAGATGAATTTAAAGCCCAAGATATTGTTCAGGATAGCTTTGAACGGTTATGGATAAATCACGACACGGTTGAATTTGATAAAGCCAAATCTTTTCTTTTCAGAATCGCCTATAATCGAATGATTGATGTTATCAGACATGAAAAAAGAATAAATATCCATTCTGAAATTTATAATAAGTCAGAAGATATCACCGATTATCGTCAGGCAGAACTTCGTGAAGTAATAAACAATGCCATGGCAAAATTAAGCGAAGTACAGCGTTCTGTCGTTTTGTTGCGTGATTATGAAGGATATTCTTATGAAGAGATTGCTCAGATAACTGATCTTAACGAAGCACAAGTGAAAGTTTACATTTTCAGAGCAAGACAACATTTGAAAAGCTTAATCGGAAATTTTGAGGAGGTAATAAAATGAAAGAAAAAATAAACATAAATAATTATGAGGCATGGTGGGTTGATTACCTCGATGGAAAATTAAGCGAATCGGATGAAGAAAAACTGTTTGCTTTTCTTGAATCAAATCCTAAAATTTCCTCAAATCTTATAGATACTGATGATTTTATGTTATCTGCTCCGGATATTAGATATCCTGAAAAATCATCTCTCAAAGCTGATTCTCAGATTGAAAACTTACTTATTGCAAAAATCGAAAACGAAATTAATAGCGAAGACAACAAATTTATCTCTGAAAGAATTGAAACTGATAAAAAAGTTGCCACAGCTTATTCTACATATCAAAAGACTATTCTTGTACCAGATTCTTCAATTGTTTTTGAAGGGAAAAAATACCTTAAGAAAAAAGAAGTCATTCCTTTGTATAAATATGCCTCAGCAGCTGCCGTATTTGCATTGGTGTTTGGTATTGGTTATCTTTTTACGAGAAACGTTCCGGAATTTGATAAGGGACAACCGGCCCAAATATCATTTTTTGAAATGCCTGATATTGTTATTGATACTTTAAACCAGGAAGATGAATTTTATAATAATCAGTCAGATAATTCAGAAAAGATAATTTATGCATCAAAAGAGACAAATGAAGAATCAACGATTAATTATAATTTTAAAAATGATATTGAAGTTCCTGTAAGGCTCCCCTTATCCAAAATTGAAAAGTTTGGGAACCATTTTTCGCCTAATGAAAATGAATTATTGGCATATCAGGTTAATCAGCCAATTAAAGAAGAAATCGCTTTTGAATATGAATTTCAATATGTGAAATCACCGAATGATAAGGAGAACAAGTTTAAAACAACCATAAGCAAAGTGTATAATTTTGTGGAAAATATAGATATTGAAGGCACATTCGATAAAATAAAAAAAGCAAAAGAGGACTTGTTTATAACAATGAATTAAAAGTAAATTATAAATAACAAAAGTAATAACAATTAAAAATTAAAATATGAAAACAACAAAATTTTTATCAGCAGTAATCGGGATGGTTTTTCTATCAGCAGTAATATCTGCCAATGATTACAGAGAGTATTGTGATGATACTATTAGAATTAAAACCAAAGACAATTCAGAGATGGTTTTAATAGTAAATGAATTCGATGATTTTGACGGATTGTCTCTCGAGGTTGAATCAGTCATGAATAGTCTTGAAGATGTTTTGTTTGAACTGGAGTCAGAACTTGAAAATCTGGATTCTGTAATTAATGTTAACGTTAAGAACATAGATGATGAAATTGTAATTGATGTTCAAGGGGTTGTAGATAATGAGGAAGAGTATATCAATTTGAATTATAACATTAACGATGAGCCGAGAAAAGAACAAACATTACATGGTTTTATAACTTCTGATCTGGGATTTAATAACTATCTCGAAAACGGAAAATTTCCCAATGATGTAAATGCGCAATATTCTGTTAAACCGTGGGGTTCATGGGATTTGGCAATAGGAGGAGGTATGCGTTGGTATTTTGCAAAGCCGGCATCAATTGATATTGCAGCAGATTTTTCATGGTATAATTATAAGTATCAGGACAGAAGTACTCGTGTAAATAAAACCGATGATGATGTGGTATTTAGTAAAGACGCACTGGGTGCAGAATATATTAAAAGCAAAACGGCAGTTCCTTTTCTTAATGTAAGCCTTACTCCAATGGTTCATTTCGGTGCTCACAACACTGGAGTAAATCATCGGGATTTCAGATTCGGACTAGGTGTTTATGCAGGATATCGTTTGGGCGGAAGTATTAAATATGTCTATAAAATAGATAATGTTAAGATGAAATATCACAATACAGGAGACTATTTTTTAAACACATACAGATATGGCATTAAAGCAGTTTTTGGATATGCTGATGTAAACATTTTTGCTTCGTACGATTTGAGTACTTTGTATGCCGAAGGCAAAGGTCCTGCACTTAACCCGATATGTTTCGGGCTTAATTTTACATTTTAGAGTTTTCAATCGCAAAAGCCAATCGAAAGCTTGGCTTTTTTGTTTAATAATTTATTGAAATCAGAACACTAATCTATATTTCAACATCTGCTACTTCAATGGGGATATTTTCACACAAATCAACAGGTGTGTCTGCTACCAGAATATCATTTTCGAGTCTGATACCAAAACCTTCTTCTGAAATATAAATTGCAGGCTCGCAACTTAGAATCATTCCGGGAAGCAGTATTATGTCTTTTGTTCCAACATCATGTACATCCAGCCCGATGAAATGAGAAAGTCCGTGCATAAAGTATTTTTTTAATGCAGGTCTTTCCGGATCTTGTGATTCAATATCTGTTTTTGTCAATAATTTTAATTTTATAAGCTCGTCCTGTATCAGCGCTTCACATTCTTCATTTAATTTACGGATTGTGGTTCCGGGTATCATTTTACTTTTCATTAGTTTCATTACACTTAGCACAGAATTGTAAACGTCTTTCTGTCGGGTGGTAAATTTCCCCGAAACAGGAATGGTGCGGCTAAGGTCGGCAGCATAATAATCAACTTCTGCTCCAAAATCCAGTAATAACAAATCGCCATCATTACACTGATTTCGATTTGTATTATAATGTAAAATGCAATTATTAATGCCCGAAGCAACAATAGGTAAATATGCATGGTCATTTGCACCTAAGCTTAAAAACTGCCTTGTGAGTTCAGCCTCAATTTCATATTCGTACAAACCCAGTTTTATAAATTTTAGAATATTATTAAAAGCTTCTCCTGTTATTTCAATGGCATTTTTAATTGTGTTTATTTCTTCATGCGATTTCTGTAAACGCAATTTCATTGATAAGGGGTCAAGATCAAAGAAAACGA
>Ga0116157_10001946_pt1 | contig 20445 bp, 22 predicted proteins | sample AD_UKC048_MetaG_FD_89882 | JGI IMG/M metagenome (GOLD analysis project Ga0116157, IMG submission 89882) | Active sludge microbial communities of municipal wastewater-treating anaerobic digesters from USA - AD_UKC048_MetaG | ecosystem: Engineered > Bioreactor > Anaerobic > Digestate | place: USA...
CCGCGCACGCGGTCTTCGAGAATGGCGGGCACGCGTGAAATCTCGGCAAAGGGGCCGCGCGTGCTGCCTTGCACCACCCAGAAATCGGCCCCGATCCTCTCGACCAGCAGTGTGGCTTCGCGGATCAACCCCCTGTAGATGCCGCCCATCCCCATCACGATCATCAGCAGCAGGCCAACACCCACTGTTGTGAGGGCGAACCGCCCGAAGTTGTGGCGAATGTCTTTGGTGGCGAGGTTCACCGGGATGACAGGATTCCAAGCGCCGAGAGCAAACGCCTCACGGCGCGGCTTGCGGTTGGGTCGGTCCGCTGGTGCGGACGCGCTGGCCGGGGCGTAGTTGCATCTTGGCATCGCACGGGGCGACCACCTGTTCGCCCTCCGACAGACCTTGCGCGATCTCGATCTGCGCCTGGCCGCGCAGACCGGGGGTGACATCCCGCCAAACCGCGGCGCCGCGCTCGTTCACGAACACCCCGGACCGGTTGTTGCGCCACTGGAGAAACTGAGGCGGCACCGCCAACACTCCGCTCTCGCGCCCGGTTTCGATGAACACCTCGACACGCTGCCCCACCGCCCAGATTTTCGGAAGCCGCTTCACACGCACATCGACAACGAATTCCCGCGTCTCGCGGTCGGCCTCGAGGCCCAGACGCGCCACTTCGCCGGGGTAAGATTGGGCGGGTTCGGATCGGAACACCACCCGGGCCGGCTGTCCGGGGGCGAGGCCGGCCATCGCGGTTTCATCCACCCAGGCCGAAACCCAGATTTCGTTGGTCGAGATCACTTGCATCAGAGAACCGCCGGGGACGATGACGCCGCCGGGATCGCGGTCGCGCCGGACAACCAGGCCGTTGTAGGGGCTGACAATGCGGGTGTAGGTGAGGAGTTCCCTCTGGTGAGCGATCTGCTTCTCGGCGGTCTGCACCTGGCTGTCCGCCTCGACAATCGCGGCCTGCGAGCGGCGCAGATCGGCATTGGCCACATTCAGCAACCCGATCGCCTTGTCGAAGTCCGCCTGGTAACTGATCCGGTTCGTAAGCAATCCGGCGATTCGCTGGTGTTCGAGTTGCGCCTGGTGCACAACCGCCTGCGCGCGCGCTTCGTCGGCCCGCACGCGCTGGGCGGATGCCCCGGCGGCGGCCAGGGCAGATTCGGCGACGTCGACCTGCAGCTTCAATTCCTCGTCCTCGAGCCGGGCCAGCAATTGGCCCGCCTCGACGGGGTCATTCTGATCAACGAGGACTTCGGAGAGAATCCCCTGGATGCGCGGACTGATGATTGTCTTCACCCTCGCTTCGAGTGTGCCTGTGCCCATCACTTCCGCAACGATCGGACCGGCCTTGACCTCGTGGGCAAGAACCGGAACTCGTGCAAACTTGACTCGAGCGACAATAAAGATAATGACCGCAACCAGCACCAACCACTTGGAGGTCGTGCGAAGAAACGGTCCGATTCGGCTACGACTCATGTCAAACGGCATCGAGCCGCGAATGCACGCACAGTTACAAAGTATTTGTGGGGATAGCAACTCGACGGAGCGACATCAATGATGCAGCGCCGGGTCAGGGAATCCGGTCCAGTGTGCCTGCTCGTGCACAGGAGCATGCAGGAGTGGGGACGTCCTCGTCCCCGGCGGATGATCTCTCTACTGCGGACGCAGCATTTCGATCAGATCGGAGGGGCGCGTGAGGCCGTTTTCGTTGGCGACTTCCCGCAGTGTCTGGTTCGGAGAGGCCTGGATGCCCTTGGCCTTCAGAAGGTCGATCCCTTTCTCAATGTCGATCTGCTGCTCGGCACAGTATTGTTCGATCGTCACACAACAAGGGGTCACATCTTCATATTTGACAATTGCCCGCGCGACGCAGCCGATTTCGCCGCCCAACGACACCAATTCTTGGATTCTCAGCGACGTTCTTGACCCTGCGAAGCCGCCGCATTCCCTCAAATCGCCGGAGCTGTCGCAAGATCGATTTCGGGCAAAATGTCAAATATGAAGATGTGACCCCAAGAGCCCGACCAGCACCTCCTGATTCTGCCCGGAGGCGCGCCGGACCTGGAAGCCGGCCCTTCGCAGGCGGGCGTGAAAGTGGGTGAATCGGCTGGCCGGATGCGGATGGCGCCTTCCCTCGGCACGGTGGATGGCGTCCATGGCGCGGAAGCCGCTGGGCGAGAAATCGGCGAGCACCAGCTTGCCGCCGGGTTTCAAGACCCGGAGCATTTCGTCAAAGACGCGCTCCGGATCGTCGAGGTGATGGAAGACGTTCCAGGACAGCACGGCGTCGAAGCGGGCCGCGGTCCATGGGAGATGGCCAGCGTCTCCAATCAGGAAGCGGATGCGATGCGCGACGCCGGCGTAGACCGCTTCGAGCCGGGCATACCGTTGTTCGCTCGGGCTGATATCGAGCGTCGTGACATTGGCGACCTTGCGGGCCAGGGCGATGACAAAACGGCCTTTGCCGGTGCCGACATCCAGCACGCGCCCGCGCAGCGGGAGCGCTCTTTCGAGCACGTACTGGACACTTGCCTCTGGCTCGTAGCCGAAGCGGCGATGGATCGCGTTGCGCTCTTCGATCCGGGCATGGTTGGCTTCGACCTCGTCCCAGGACGAGGGCCGGGCGGGCGACCGACTGTTCATATCGGTTCTGTTCACGCTGGACCGCTCAAACGGCTTGCGGGGCGAACGCCTCGTTCGGTCGATCCAGTGGGATCGACTGTTGACTCTCGATCGCGCGACATTGTTGTTCGAGGGCTCGCACGATCTTGACGCCTTCAGCTTCCGCGGCGGCGCTCTGGAGACACTCTCCCTGCAACCACGACCGGCGGAGTTCCGAATCTTCTCTGATGGAGGCGAGGGCTTCGATCTGCGATTCAAGCAGGCGTTGGCGCATGAGACGTTCCGTCTGCGCGTCGGGCACCTTGTTGAGCACGTAAAGCGCGCCTTTGGTGCGCGCTTCGCGGTAGGCGCGGCGGATCACATCGGCTTGTTCGGGAGATGCAAGGTGCTGCGTTGCCGGCAAACAGCCCGCGCGCATTTGGTCGAGCATCGTTTTCATTGTCGCGGCGGCGCGGATTCCCGCGTAACTGGGATCCAGGACCACAACGATCCAGTCCAGACTGGTAATGACCCCGCGCGAGGCGTCTTCCACGCCGGCCTTGGCGAAGTTGGGAAGATCGTGCTTCCGTCCCGAGGCGAGATGCCCGGGCTGCAATCACACCTTCGGCAGCTTCTTGAACGTCATGAACCAGTCGAGCGCGTAGGCGTCGGGGTCCGGTTTCTCGACCCGCTGTTTGGCTGTGCCGCAGGAACCGGGCGGCGGAACGATCACGTCCTCGCCGGGCTGCCAGTCGGCGGGTGTGGCGACGTTGTATTTGTCGCTCGTTTGCAGGCCGATGAGCAGGCGCTTGATCTCCGGGAAGTTGCGTCCGTTGGACATCGGGTAGAAGAGGACGGCGCGAATCTTGGCCTTGGGGTCGATGATGAAGACTGCGCGGACCGCCTCGGTGCTGCTGGCGCCCTGTTGGACCATGCCGTAGGCCTTGGCGACGTGCATGCTCACGTCTGAAATCAGCGGGAAAGTCACCTCGATGTCGGCCATGTCCTTGTACTTGATCTTCTCCTTGATGGTGCGCAGCCAGGCGATATGCGCGTAGTGGCTGTCGATCGAGAGCCCGATCAGTTCACAGTTGAGGGCCTTGAACTCGGGCATCATGGCGGCAAAGGTCATGAACTCGGTCGTGCAGACGGGCGTGAAATCCGCGGGGTGACTGAAGAAGATGACCCACTTGCCCGCGTAGTCTTTGGGGAAGTCGATTGGTCCTTGGGTCGTGTGCGCCTTGAAGGCAGGGGCGGTCTCGCCAATCAGCGGGACGCGGATTTCGGCGTTGGTTTCGGGAGTAGTGGATGCAGGATTCATGTTTGATTATGGTTTTCGATGATCAGAGTCCGATTTGCTCTGTTCGTGGTTCTCGATTTTCGACAAAGCTTACCTGTCCTGCGTGATCTGACCGATCCGACGTCTGTCTCAGTGACATTTCTCGAACGGCCAGGCGGCCACCCCGCCGTCCATGACGCGGACGCGTGTGAATCCGGCTCCTTGCAGGATGCGGGCTGCCTCGTAGCCGCGGAGGGAGGCTTTGCAGAACGCGACGATTTCCTTGTCTTTGGGCAGTTCGTTCAAGCGCGCGCGCAACGTGCCCAAGGGGATCAGCGTCGAACCGGCGAGGTGGGTCTCGGCGTGCTCGGCCGGACTGCGGACATCGAGAAAGACGAAATCCTCTTTGGCGTCGAGTCGCTGCTTGACTTCGTGCGAGCTCATGCCGGACAGGAGGCCGTCGAGCTTGTTGCGGGCGACGTTGGCGGCCGTGATGATGGCATCGAGCGCGGTGGCGTACGGCGGGGCGTAGCAGAGGTCGGCTTTGGACAGTTGGTCCACCGTCATGCCTGCCGTGAGAGCCATCGCCGCGACGTCCATGCGCTTGTCGCCGAGGCCGGGCCCGACGGCTTGGGCGCCCAGCAACTTGCGGGTCCGGGCGTCCACGACCAATTTCATGACGATGAGTTGCGCGCCGGGAATGTAATGGGCGCGATCGACGTCCGGGACCAGAACCGTGACCGTCTCGTGGCCGTGCTGGCGGGCGGCCGCCTCGGTCAGGCCGGTCCGGGCCACGCAGAAATCGAACACCTTGCAGACGGTGCTGCCGAGAACGCCAGGGAAGCGATCCGTTCCGCCGCAGACATTGATGGCGGCGACGCGGCCCTGCTTGTTGGCGGTCGATCCCAGGGGGACGAAACAGGGCTTGCCGGTCATCAGGTCGGTGGTCTCGACGCAATCGCCGGCCGCGTAGATGTCCGGGTCGGAGGTGCGCATGGTGTCATCGACCCGGATGCCGCCGGTCGGACCGATAGCCAGATCGGCTGCGCGGGCCAGGTCGACGTTGGGGCGAACGCCGATCGCCAGAATCACCATGTCGGCGGGGATGTGGCCCTGGGTGGTCATCACGCCAGTCACCCGATCTTTGCCCTCGAAGGCCGTCACCTGGGTGTTGGTCATGACTTTGACCCCGTGCGACTCCATGTGCTGTTCCACAAGGCGCGCCATCTCCCAATCGAGCACGCGCAAGACCTGCGGCAGCATCTCGACGAGCGTGACGCGGCAGCCGCTGTGGACCAGGGCTTCGGTGGTTTCCACGCCGATCAGGCCGCCGCCGACGATCACGACGTCGCGCGCCTTGGCTTCGCCCAGGAGGGACTTGATCGCCTCGGCGTCATGGACGCCGTGGAGCGTGTGGATGTTGCCGAGGCTGACGTTTGGGATCGGAGGGACGATCGGCTTTGCGCCTGTGGCGAGGACCAACTTGTCGTAGTCCAACCAAATCTCCTCCTTCTTGCCCTTCGGGAGTGCGCGGACCCGTTTCCGGGCGCGGTCGATCTCGATGGCCTCGGTTTCGTTGAGGACCCGGACGTTCTTGACCTTCTGGAAAAAGGCGGTATCGCGCACCACCCCGGCCGGTGTGCTCATCAGGGCCTTTTGATCCTTGACCATGCCCGAGATGTAGTAGGGCAGGCCACAGCCTGCGTAGGAAAGGAACTTGCCCTTTTCCACCACGGTGACTTCAGCCTCGGGATTGAGCCGCATAATCTTCGCGGCCACCTTGGGGCCGGCTGCGACGCCGCCCACAACCACAACTTTGAAAGACATAGGTCGCGTGTTCTGTTCAGATTCGCCCGGCAAGAAGTATTACAACCGGCCTTCAGATTCAAGGCTACACGTGTCGGGGCGGGCGAGCCGAGCTTGGCGGCGGCCCAGGAATGACGAGAGCAGCAGCCAGAGACTCGACAGCGCGAGCACGGCGCCCGCCAGCGGGAGAAGACCGAACCCGGCGACGGCAAGGAATCGCTCGAGATAGGCGCCGAGGGCGTCGCCCCCGCGGTATCCGCACGTGTCGAGGAATGACTTGGCTTTGTACTTGTATTGCTGCGGCAGAACCGTGAACAGGGTTTGTTCGGCGGGGCCTGCAATCCCCTGTTGGGCCGCGCGGAACAGGGCGTTGACGATCGTGAACGCGGCGAGTGCGGGCACCGCGGCGAGCACCGCGAAGCCTGCGGAGGCAAGAAGGGGCAGGACCGCCAAAGCGCCTCCGACTCCCGCGACGCGCATGATTCGTCTGGCCAGAAGCCCCTGCGCCAACAGCGTGGCCAGTTGCGTCCAGAGGTTGATGTATGCGAACCAGGCCGTCTGGCCGGCGGTCGACACGCTGGCCGCGCCCACCAGACGCAGGCCGGTGAAGTAGAGAAACGTCGAGACCGTGCCGCTGAGGACGATCCACACGCCGACCCCGCGCAGATAGGCGGATTGCGCGACGGCATTGATCCCGGCAAACCAGGATCCGCCAATAGGAGTCATGTCGGTGGGGGCGGGCAGCGACGCCGCGTGTGTACGCGTGAAACGGTCGGCGAGCCAAACGGCCGCTTCCAGCAAGGCGGCGGCCAACAGGAAGAGGCCGTTGACGCCGAAATACGCGACCAGGCGCCAGGAGATCAGGGATCCGGCAATCGCGCCGAGGCTGCCGCCCAGGGCGATGGCGGGGAAGAGGCGTTTGCTTTGTGCGAGGTTGAAGTGATCGACCATGAACGCCCAGAAGAGCGAGATGACGAAGAGATTGAAGACGGAGTGAAAGATGTAGTAGACGGCCGCCACCAACAGCCGCGGGCTTTCGGGAAGAAGCGTCAGTCCGGCGAAGAACGCGATCAGGATTCCGGCGCACCCATGCAGGGAGACCCGCATCAGCCTGCGGCGCGAGCATCTCGAGACCAGCCAGCCAAACAGGGGGACCAGCGGCAGGGTGCTGAGCACGGTCACGAAGAACAGTTGCCGCACACTCTCGATGCCCCGGGCCAGGCCGAGGGCCTCGCGCACGGGGCGCAAGAGCATCAGACTGGTAAGCAGGACGAAAAACAGCACCGCGGCGGCCAGCACGGCGCGTCCTTCGCCAGCCCGAATGTCCGCGCTGCCGGTCACCCAGCACTTTGCCGACTGCCTCGCGTGCCGAATCATGGGCGATCGTGGGGCGCGCCCTCGAATGCGACGCGGTTGAGTCGGCGCCGGCATTCGGTTCGCGCGTCCGCGGTGGCTCGGGCTGGCCCGAGAGCACTCAAAAAGAGCATGAAGCCGAGGCTACGCAAGACCGCGGTCCGCCCGCAAGCGAGGTCTGTCGGAAAGGTTGGCGCGCGCCTGGTCTTCGGCTAACCTGTCGGTCGTGATGCGGAGCCAGACATGATCGCTTTCGGACCAGTTCCTTCCAGGCGCTTGGGGCGCAGCGTGGGGATCAACAACATTCCGCCCAAGCTTTGCACCTATAGCTGTGTGTATTGTCAGTTGGGCCGGACCAACGCGATGCGGATGCGGCGGCGGGCCTTCTACCAGCCGGAAGACATCGCGCGCGATGTCCAGACCAAGGTGGAAAGGGCCCAAAGAGCAGGGGAGACCGTCGATTACCTGACGTTCGTGCCGGATGGGGAACCGACCCTGGACATCCATCTTGGGCGCGAGATCGACCTGTTGAGGCCGTTGGGAATCAAGATTGCCGTGATCACCAACGCGTCCCTGATCGGGCGCGAGGATGTGCGGGCGGACCTGATGAAGGCGGATTGGGTCTCTCTGAAGGTGGATTCCACGCGCCCGGAGATCTGGCGCAAGATCGATCGGCCTCACGGGGCACTGCGGCTTTCCTCGATCCTCGACGGGACTGTCGAGTTTGCGCAGATATTCCAAGGTGAGTTGGTGACCGAGACCATGTTGGTCGAGGGGGTCAACGACAGCGACGACGCGGTGGGCGAGGTGGCGGAGTTTCTGGCTCATCTGAAGCCGGCCACGGCCTTTCTATCCGTGCCGATTCGGCCGCCGGCGGAGGAGCGCGTGCGCGCCCCGCGCGAGGAAGTGATCAATCGCGCCTATCAGATTTTCGATGAGCGGATGGACCGGGTCGAGCACCTGATCGGGTACGAGGGCAACGCCTTCGCGTTCACGGGCAATGTCGAGGAAGACCTTCTGAGCATCACGTCGGTGCATCCTATGCGCCAGGACGCCGTCAACGAGTTCCTGATGCGGGCTGGAGCGGATTGGGCGGTGGTCGATCGGCTGCTCGAGCGGAATGAACTCACCCGAACCCAATTCGGCAACCGCCAATTCTACTTGAGAAGGCTCCACGCCGACTCGCGCCGATGACTCGGGATGGACTGTGCTGGGAGTCTGACCGCTCTGTGTCGTAACGCAGCGTGAAATAGGCGGATTACGTCGCGGTTTCGGGTCCAGACTTGGCGAACTGTCCGGTGCTCAGCAGGACCAGCGTGCAGGCTTCGAGGACTTCTTTTCCGCGCTGGCGAAGCTGCTCAGCCAGCTCGGGATTCTCGGCGCCGGGATTGAAGATCACCCGGCGCACCCCGCCGTCGAGCAGATCGTTTGCGATCGCCTCCTGGTTGCGGGCTGACAAGTAGACCGTCACCGTGTCGATCGGTTCTGGAATCGCACGCAGCGAAGTCCACGCGGGGATGCCGTCCACCGTGGACAGGGCCGGATGGACCGGATAGGGCGTATGCCCTTTCTCACGGAGCATGCGCACGGCCTTGAAACTGTAACGGTCAGGTTTGTTGCTGGCGCCCAGTATGGCTACGTTCATCGTTCAAATCCTCTAACCTCCAAACTCGCTCTGATCAAGCCAAGTTCCCAGTCCATCGGATGTTTCTCCCGTGCACCGCCCATGCATTTCAGGAAACCTTCCCGGTGGGAAGGCTCGTGCGAATCTTCTGCCATAGGCTCGCTATCGCCGCCGCCACGGGACCGCTGTCGAGTTCGACGACGGGACGTCCCTGGCGTTGGGCAACAGTCACTGAGATGTGATAGGGAATCCGCCCGGCGATCGTCGCGCCAAGCGCAGCCGCCTTTCGTTCGATGCGCTCTGTCATCGCAGGGTTCAGGTCGTGTTTGTTGAGGCAGACCCAGGCGGGGACTCCGAAGTGACGGCTCAATTCGAGCACCCGTTCCAAATCGTGCTCGCCGGAGGGCGTTGGCTCCGTGACGACCAGCATTCGGGTCGTGCCGGTTAGGGCTGCAATCGCCGTGCAGCCGATACCGGGCGGACCGTCAATCAGGATCAACCGGCGGCCGGATGCTTCGGCAACCCGGCGCGCCTCTTCCCGAACGAGCGTGACGAGCTTGCCCGAATTCCCCTGGCCTGGGCGCAGATGAGCATGAACCAGCGGACCAAAGCGGGTGTCCGAGACAAACCACTCTCCGCTCTCGGCTCGAACCATTTCGATGGCGTGCTCGGCGCAGAAATACTCGCAGACGCCGCAGCCCTCACAGGCTGACGGATCGACCCGATACGTGCGCGGCACCTGGCCGTTTGGCGGTCCATCGAAGAAGACTGCGTCGAATCGGCACAACTCCTTGCACTTGCCGCAGGCGACACAATGGCCCGGTTGGATTCGGGCACGCAGCCCGCCAATGAACGTTTCCTGGTGTCGCAGGCGTGGATTCAGAATCAACGGAAGGTTGGAGGCATCCACGTCACAATCGGCCAGCACCGGCCGGTCGGCCAAGGCCGCCAGCGAAGCGGTCACCGAAGTTTTGCCGGTGCCGCCTTTGCCGCTTAGAATTACGATTTCTTCCATGAGCCAGGTTGCTTTCGGACGCCCCTGATGACGTACAACGCCGCGCTTGCGGGCTCCCGGCTCTCGAACAAAGTCGTGCCTTCGATCCCGAGACAATACTCCGTCTGCACGACGAACCGTTTGCGGACGGCCTCTTCGATTTCGTTCAGGTCAGAATGCCGCATCTTCCGAACATAGGAATGCGGATCGCGCCATTTCTCCTGGAAGAAGCCCGATGCGGGATTGAGCAGCATGACAACAAGCCGTCCGGCGTCGCGCAAGACCCGAGCGGCCTGCGCCAGGGTGTTTCGCCAATCTTCGATGAATTGAAGCGAAGCCACAAAGATCACCGCATCAAAGGACGCTGGTGGAAACGGCATGTCTTGGGCACGTGCCACGACTGTTCGGACACCCTCCACCCCGCCCCCGAACGCCTCGGGCGTCACGTCCAAGCCGGTGACGCGAAAGCCGTGCCGGTTCAGTGCGGCTTCAATGATGGCCGGGCCGCAGCCCACGCTTAAAACGTCTTGGCAGCCCATTGAATGGGCCAGCAGATAATCCGATTCAGCGCGAAGGACATTCTGCCAGAACTCCGAATCGCAGGATTTCCGGATTCTCTGCATCGCGCTCGAATTGTGCAGTTCCGCCAGCAGCCGTTCCCGCAACTGGTTAAAGGTCTGTTCCATTTCCGGCACGGCATCGATGATCAATTGACCGCGCGAATACGCCTTGGCGATGGCCAGCGAATCGGGAATCTCGGCCAGGATTGGCAACCGCTCTTGTTCGCACCACGTCCGTGTTTCAGTCGCGACAGGGTCAGCCCGGTTGATCACCACCCCGCAGGCCAGTTTCAACGCCCGTGCCACCTCCACGGCCAGCCGTAAGTCGTGCAAGCCAAACGGCGTCGGTTCGGTGACCAGCAATACGCAGTCGCAATCCCGCACGGTCTCGACCATGGGACACGCTGTGCCGGGCGGGGCATCCAGGATCGTCCAGTGCGCGTCGGGCGCCGCGTGTTTGGCGGCCCGAATCGCAGGCGGGCTGCTGGTTTCGCCCACGTTGAGGGTGCCGGACACGAACTGTACCGCCTGGGAGGCGCCGGTCCGGAGCAGGCCTATCGCGTGCGGTTCTTCGGCGATGGCCTGGGTGGGACACACCAGCGCGCAGCCGCCGCAACTGTGACACAACTCGTCATAAACCAGAACTTGGTCTGGAAGGCAGAGAATGGCGTTGAAGCGGCAGAACTGCGCGCACAGGCCGCAGAGCGTGCACCGCTTGCCGTCGACCCGAGGAACGAGTCTGCCAACGGGACTTTCGAGAAGGGCCGTCGGGTTGAGAAAAAGGTGGCCGTTCGGCGCCTCGACATCGCAATCCACGTAAGCCACCGACTGACCATGGCGCGCGAGTGTCACGGCCAGGTTGGCGGCCACGGTGGTCTTGCCGGTGCCGCCCTTGCCGCTGGCAATGGCGAGCCTCATGCGCGTCAGCCTCGATCGGGGCCGACGGTTTCCGACTGCTGGTCCCCTTTGTTCTCCAACTGGTGGAGGCGTTGCTGGAGGTTCACCAGCTCTCCTTGAAGTGCCTCGAGTTGCTGCCGGAGTTCTTGCGCTTCGGTGTCCGATTTCGCCGGCTCGCTGACACTCGCTGCGGTTGGGGCCACGCCGCCAGCCGATGGCACTTCCGGTTGCGCTCGTTCCCGTCCGGTCTTGCCGGTGGCACGGAACTGATGCCGCCACCCTCGACCGCCTTCACCTCGACCCCGTCCGCGGCCAAACCCACGCCCCGATTCGCCATTCGCATAACCGGGGCTTTGCGTTCCGACACAAGACCGGGCCGCCCTGCCGCTTTTCAGCCCCTGACCCAAGGGGCCGGCTTGATCTCCTTTGGGCATATGCATTCTCCTTTGTTTGGCTTAACTCTGTTTGTTGCGTGTGTTTCCGTCCGGAATGTTCCGGTGCAGGACCAAGCTCCCGACGGCGCGGCCGATGTGCCGGCCGACGACGGGGCACTTGACCTTGAAGAGGAAGAAGATGTCGCGCGCGCAGCCGTCGAGCGACTCGAAGTTGGCCTGGCCTTTGGCGATGATCAGGCTGGCGCGCGCGAACCGTTGCCGGAAATCGGGTGAACATGACTCCATCAGGATGCCGGCGCCCGCGCACCCGGTGTCGGTGACGGCGACCCACCCGTCCAGGCCTGCCGCGGTCGCGTCCGCCCGCAGAGCGTCGTTGATGGCCGGCCCACCCTTGACCGCGACGGTGATCTTCTCGTGTGGCAGGAGTTCGAGGAGCAGTCGGTCCAAGACCAGTTCGCCCGCGTTGTCGGCCAGGAACAGGATATCGGGCGCGCGATGGGCGGCGGTGAAGAACGCCTCGATGTCGCCATGCAAGGGGGCGGCGAATGAGCGTTCGAGCGCGTCCGGGATCTGCTCCGCCGTCAGGTCGCCTTTGATGCCGTAGTCAATGACATTGGCCGCAATGGCGAGTTTCACCGCGGCGAGACGCGGATTCGCCGCCATCCGCAGGCGCTCGCGCCAGGCCGGCAGCAGTTCGAGCGCGAGCCGATTCGATTCCTGTTTGATCGCGAGGTACGGATCGCTCTGGCCCGTCAAGTCGCGGACCAACTGATGAATGGTTCCGCTGAACCGCGCCGGCGCCTGGGCCAGGTCCGCCTCGCTGGCGCTCCGGAGCACCTCGCGCAGAATCCGCTCGTGCACCTGCGGGTCGGCGCTGGCCAGCCTCGTAACGTTGAGGGCTTGCGACACAACACATGGAATGCATTCCAGCGCGCTTCTCATCACCCGCGCCCTTCCGTTTCGGCGCACGACATGGCCCGAAGTTGGCCGGCCATCAGGGCGCGCACGCTCTGCTCGATCGACCCGCCGTTGACCGCATACGCCTGAATCTTGCTCGATTCGAGCGCGGTCCATGCCTTGGGACCGACATGGCCGGTCAGGACGGCTTCGACGCCCAGACGGGCCAGCATCTGGACCGCCCTGGGGCCGGCGCCTTGGACGGCACCGGCCGCGTGGCCATTGTCCACTACGGTCTGCTGCCCGGTCTCAGTGTCGACGATCCGAAAATAGCGCGCGCGCCCGAAACGCGGTTCGAGGGCCGAGTTCGGTTGGGGTCCCTGTGTTGAGATGGCGACCTTCATGGTTGGTGGCTCGATCCGGCGTCGTGGTGGCATCCGTGATGGTGATGGTGCTCCTCTCCCCGCCCATGTCCACAGGTCGGCGTGGTGTCGCCCAGAGCGCCCGTTAGGAATGCGTGGGCCAACTCTTCGGGCGAAGCGCCCGCGATGCCGGTATGGACGGCGATGCCGTTCTGGATGAACAAATCCAGGGCGCGCCGGCCCATGCCGCCGGCAATGATCACCTTCGCCCCTTGTTCATGGAGCCAGCGCGGCAGCACTCCCGGCTCGTGCGGCGGGGGAACCACACGGGTTTGACTGACGATGTGCTTGGATTCCAGATCGGCGTCGATCAGGGCGAATTGTTCGCAATGACCGAAGTGCTCGGACAAGCGTCCGGCAACGAGAGGGATAGCGATTTTCATGTGTTGTTTCGGGTTCATTGTCTCTCCTCATGTGTCGCTCTGGCTGCGGGCGGCGGCCAGGGTGTCCGCGGCGGCCGGTCGCGTTTGCGGTGCCGGGACCCAGTGCGCCAAGGCCATCGTGATTGCCAGCAGAAGCCCCAGCATGCATACGGTCGTGGCCCCGACAGGCAGGTCGAGGGCCGGCGTCAGGCAGAGGCTTGCCAGGCTGGCGAGGGTGGCGACGGTCCAGCCGATCGCCAGGCGTCGGCGCAGGGTGTGGGCCAGGTAATTGCCGCATACGGCGGGCACGATCAGGTACGAGAAGGTGAGCAGGACCCCTCCGATATGCACGAAGCTCGTGACCACGAAGCCAAAGGTCACGTAGAAGAGGAAATCCCACGCTCGAACGGAGAGCCCGGATCGGGCTGCGGCGTCGGGATCTTTAGAGATCGCGAGGAATTTCCGGCGAAAGACGTAATGCACCGCCCCGATGCCCAGGTACAAGCCGATGGTCTGGAGCACTTCACGCGGGGGCACAACCAGCAACTCCCCAACGAGCGAACGTTGCAGCTCTTCCTTGCCGCCGGTGCTCCGCATGAGGATCAGGATTCCGGCGGCGGCCGCTACCACATAGACAATCCCAATCAGCGCCTCCTGCGGCACGCGCGGATGCCGGCTGCGGGTGAGCGTGAAGACCACGGCGCCGACGACGGTGAAGGCGGCCGACCAGGCGTAGCTTTGCCAGGAATGGAGATGACAGCCCATGAGGAGCGAGACGCAGGTGCCTAAGGCCGCCACTTGTGCCAGGGCGAGGTCGACGAAGATGATCTCGCGCTGCACGACGTGCAGGCCCAGATAGACCAGCAGCCAGGGCAACGTGAGGCTCGCGATCAGCGGCCACTTGAGAATGACAAGCATCTCCAGAATGTTGAGTGGTTCCATGCTCGTCATTGCTGGGTCGACGGTGTCTTGCCTCCCAAGGCATCGGCCAAGGCATTGACCAGATGATCCATGAACTTGCAGTAGTCGCCCTCCGTCCCCTTGACCCCGCCCGGGAAGCCGGCGGCGTCGACCACTACGGCCCCTGTGTGGCGGGCGACACTCTCCGCTGTGTGCCGGTTGAGATAGGGCTGCACGAGGATCACCCGCGCGCCGCTTTCCTTCATTTTGGCCATGACCTGAGCCAAATGGGTTGGCGTGGGCGGCAGTCCGGGCTTCGGTTCGAGGAAGAGATCGATCTGAAGTCCGAACCGGCGGGCGAAGTAAGGCCACGAGTTGTGATACGCCACGATCCGGCTGCCTTTGAACGGTGCCAGGCGGTTCTGCCACTCGATCAGCTTTCCAGCGAGTTTGTCGGAGAACCTCTTCAGGTTCGCGTTGAAAGAGTCGCTCGCTTTCGAGTCGAGCTGGCCGAACACCCTGGCCAGACGCTCGGCGACAATCCGGGCGTTGACTGGATCGGTCATGAACGCCGGGTTGCCGACCGGATGCACCCCGCCCATCGAGCGGTCGAGCACCGACGGGACTTCGAGCATCTCGATTCCTTCGCTCGCGTAGACATTGCCGGGCGCGCCGCGCTGGATCCTCGGGTTGCGCGCGCTGTCCATCAGCGGCGGCAGCCAGCCGATCTCGAGTTCCGCCCCGCCCTCCACGAGCACGTCCGCGCGGTTCAATTTGAGAATCAAACTGGGTCGCGCGTCGATGAAGTGCGGATCCTCGGTCGGTTTGCCCAGCGACGTGACCTCGACGCGGTCGCCGCCGATCTCGGCGGCGATGGCGGCGAAATCGGGCGTCGTTGTCACCACCCGGAGCTTGGCCCAGGCCGTCGGGGACGACAAAACGCATGCGGCCAGGAGGAGCGAGGGCCAGCGGGTGCGTGAGTTGGCACGCGGTTGGTCGAGTCTGTTCATAGCGGAACGGATGTCAGAATTTGTGGGCGCCGTGAGTGCCGAGGAGGAACTCGCCTTGCAGCCAGACCGAATGCTCGGTGCCGAACCGGTCCCCGTCATCCAGGTTGTATTGGAGCCGAATCTTCGAGAACGCAGTCGGATAGTAGGTCAGATTCGGGGAAAAGCGAATCCGCTCCCCTCGAAAACGATCGCTTGCGTCCCAGGCGCCGGCATTGCCATCCGCCCACTCGCCGCGCAGACCGGCCACCCATCGCCGCTTAAATCCCCACATGATCTGTGAGTAGAAGCCCCAGTCTTTCAGAGCCTCCGAAGGCAAGTCGCGCTCGGGATCGGCTCCCGCATCGTAACGCCGATAAAGTCCCTCGGTCTGCCAGGCGAGAAATGGGAATCCATGCTCGGCGCTGACCGGCTTCCATTTCCAGTAGAGATCCAGCCCGTAGATTTGGGAGTCCGCGTCGGCGCCGGAATTGTTGGGGCCGAAGCCGCCGGACGCCCCGGCGACGAGAGTCTGCGTGTCGCTCAGGTCGAAGGAACTGGCGAGACGCGGCACGTAGAGGAGGTCGCCCAGTCCGTGCAACTCGCGTTCGAGCGAGGTGCGTCCGTGGGTCCCATCGTAGTCGTGCGACCGGAAGCTGAAGGCCGAGTGTCCCTGGCCGTTGAACACGCCCAGCATCAGCTCGGTGTAAAAGGGAGTCGGAACCAGCCACGAGAGCCTGGCGCCCGGATCGCGCAGGCTGTGCGGCCCGAGAAGCCGATCGAGAATGATCGGCTGATCGACGAAGTCCCACTGATAGGCGTGCTGCTGGTTTTGCCGCCCGAACTCGGCCAGAAAAAGGCCCGCCTTCACCTGCAGATTTGCCGGCAGGGCCATTGTCAGCAAGTAGACCTCGCCCAGGTCGACGTGCGTTTCACCGTCCGGATCCACGCTCATGCAGATGTTGCCGAAACCGCGGAAATACGGATCGACGGCGCCGTCCAGGGCAATTTCCGCAGATTGAAGGGTGAAGCCGCGCCCCGCAGGATCGTGATGTCCTAACTCGATCTCCTCGCCCACCTCCGTCGACGTGGACAGGCCGGCCGTCGCCAACATTTTGAAGCTGAGATTCAGGTAGTCTTGACCGGAGCGCACGACTGGGATGGGTTGCGAGGGCGTCCAGGTTCGCGCAGCCGCTTCCGGAAGCGCGACCGAGGGGGGAGATTCAGGTTGGGCGGGCAGGGGGGGTGCTGTTGGAGGCAGCGACGGGGCGGGTGCCTGGACTGTTGGTTTGGCCTGCAGGGCTTCGATTTGCCGTTGGAGCGCCTCGATCTGCGCGCTTTGCTGACGCTGCGTTTCCTCGAATTGCTGCCGCAACTGCTGCAATTGCTGCTGCAGTTGGTCGACTGAGCTGATTTGGCCTGCATCCTGAGCCGCGACTGGCAGCCCACCCAGCCCAAACGCCAAACTCAATCCAAGTGCGTGCGGCAGTTTCATAATCATGTCGAGCGGCATTCTGCACCGATCCATTCAACGTTCAAACGTGAAACGGCTGCCGACAGCGCACACCGTGCAGGCCTGCGGAAACTCGTGCCACAACCGCGCTGTCGCGGCCATTCCCGTGCAATGGGCCGGTCCGAGTCGCCGGACCTCCTCCTCACGCAACGCCTCGACCGTGCGGTTCATGCGCTCAGGCCCGGCCGCCAGCAGATGCATGCCGCCCAGCACGGTGTGAATGGGACGTCCGCCTGTGATCTGCCGGATGTGCCGCAAGGTGTTGACCACCCCCGCGTGCGCACACCCAAGCAGCACGACGACGCCATCCGCCGTGTCGAAGAACAAAGCCTGGTCGTCGACGATCGGATCGGCATCGAGCCCCCTTTGGTCGAGGACGAACGGGCCGCCCACATCCTCGAAGTCGGTCGCGCGCGGGATCTCGCCGGTCAAGAACACGCCCTGTGCTACCTCCGTGGCAGTCGTAGTCTCATGGATGCCCTCCGGGTGCGCCCGAATTGCGTCGAGATTCTCCCTGCCAATCCCGACATCGCGTGCGGTGCCGTCGGGATTTCGAGCGAACCGTCGGGCGCAAGCCGCCGGATGGGCGTAAAGCTTGGCGTCGCGCGCGATTTCGAGCACGGCGTGGAGGCCGCCTGTGTGGTCGTAATGCCCGTGGCTGAGGGCCAGTGCGTCGAGGCGCGATAGATCGATACCCAGTCTCCGGGCGTTCTGGGTGACCAGGGCAGTCTGGCCGGTATCGAAAAGCAGGGTGTGCTCTCCCGCCTGAATGTGATAAGCGAGTCCGTGCTCTCCCATCAGCCCGCGGTCCCGCGCCGTGTTTTCGACCAGGACAGTGACAGCGATCGTGTTATGCATGTTTTTGGCTGGGCTTGGCGCCTCCAGCAGGCTGCATCCGTCCCTGAGATCGGCATCCGCTGCGCCGCAGCCGGAGCGGGCCATGCGGATCCCAGCACCCCGGCATGCGGAACTCGGATCGGCGCCAATGCCCGGCATGAAAAGCCTCGATCAAGGCGTCGACCTGGCCGCAGAGATGCGTCTCGACGGCCACTCCCGCGCGTTCGAGCGCGGTGCGCAGAGTCTCGGAAATCGCGGCGCAGAGCAGCACGTCGACGCCTAGTTCCGTCACGCTTCTGGCCAGGGCCTCGGCCGGCATTGCCGTCAAGACGAACTCCTTGCGCTCGACGGTCCGGCCGCGATGGCGCCGCACGACCAACAGCCGGGAGGCGGCGTCGAACACCGGTGAAACGCGCTCTTGCCAGACAGGGATGGCCACGGTCATGGCTGGACCGCAAGCAACTGTCATGCCGATGCCCAACCGGCTGTCGATCGGAGTCGGGTGAGGGCGGGCACGTCGCGCGCGCCAAGCCGGCTGCAAGTCGGCGCTCCGGGGCGCCTCACGGGCTCACCGCCCGCTTGGGATGGGGCGAACTCGCGCATCGGCGCATGCGCGTCAACCCAACGGCTTTGCGGGGTGCGGCCCGCGGAAAAGGCTCGGTCTTCCCGGAAGGATCGGCCCCGGAGCATGAGATGTGCCTGGCCGGATCGAGGCATTGCCTTTTGCTTCGGTGCGCATTGGACACACTGGCATTCCGCATCACCGGTCAAGGATTCCGATCGCCTTTGCCGATCCGGTCGAGCTTCAAGGCCTTGATCTTGCGGAAGAGTGTGCTGGTATTGATGCCCAGTTCCCGGGCCGCTGCGGCGCGGTTGCCGCCATGGCGCCGCAGGGCATCGCGCAGGAGCAGTTCCTCCATCGCCGCCAGGGTCAGACCGCGCGGGAGCCGCGTTTCCTGCTCCGACTCCGCCGCTCGCAGGTGGGGCGGAAGATGGCACTCCTCGATCAAGGCGCCCCGGCAGAGCACGAACGCATGCTCGATGGCGTTCTCCAGTTCCCGGACGTTGCCCGGAAAATCATGTTCCATGAGCCGCGCGATGACGCCCTCGGAGACCCCCGCAATATCGCGTCCCTGGAGCCGGTTGAATCGCGCGATGAACTGCTCGACCAGGAGGGGGATGTCCTCGCGCCGATCCCGCAGGCATGGGAGTTCGAGACGCACGACATGGATGCGATAGAAGAGGTCCTCGCGGAACCGGCCTTCCTGCGCCAGTTGACGCAGATCCTTGTTTGTGGCGGCGATCACCCGGACGTCGGCCTTGACTGCGGCGACGCTGCCCAGGGGTTCGTAGACGCGTTCCTGCAGCACGCGGAGCAGGCGTGTTTGGAGGGCAGCCGAGATGTCGCCGATCTCGTCGAGCAGAATCGTGCCCCCCTGCGCGAGCGCAAAGCGTCCGGGCTTGTCCTTTTTGGCGTCGGTGAACGCCCCGGCCTTGTAGCCGAACAGTTCCGATTCGAGCAGTGTGTCGGGCAGAGCCGCGCAGTTCACGGCGAGGAACGGATGCGCGCTTCGGCGCGAGTGGGCGTGAATCGCCCGGGCGACCAGTTCTTTGCCGGTGCCGCTGGCGCCCTCGATGAGCACGGTGCTGTCGCTGGCCGCCACCACCGGCAGCAACTCGAACAACTCGCGCATGGGCGCGCTGCGCCCGATGAGACCCGAGCAGGAATCCTGGGCGCGCGCCTGGCGCTGCAGTTCCTCGACCACCCGGAGGTCGCGAAAGCTCTCGACGCCCCCAATGGCTCGGCCCCGGCTGTCTCTCAGGACGGCGGTCGAGACGCTGATGGGCAGCCGCTGGCCGGAGGCATCGACGATGTAGACCACCTTGTTGACCACGGGGCGGCCTGTGGCCAGTGTCTGTTTGACCGCGCAGGCGCTCTCGCAAATCGAGGCGCGGAACACGTCGCAACAACGGCGGCCGAGCGCCTCCTCGCGATGAATGCCGGTGATCCGCTCGGCGGCCCGGTTGAAGGTCGTGATCCGCCACTCGGTGTCCACGGTGAACACGCCGTCGGGCACCGAGTCGAGCAGTTGACTTTGGACTGGGTCGGGCATGCTTCAGCTCATTGCCCAATCCACCGCCGCACGGGCATGCAGGCGCGTGGTGTCGAAGAGCGGCAGCGGGCTGTCCCCCGCATCCACGAGCAGCCCCAACTCAGTACAACCGAGGATCACGCCTCTGGCGCCCAGGGTTTCGAGACGATTGATGATTCCACTGACCAGCGCCTTCGATCCGGACCGCACCGCGCCCGCGCACAGCTCCTCGTAGATGATGCGGTGCACCGTCTGCCGGTCCTCCGCGTCCGGCACCACGACTTCGAGCCCAAACCGATTTGCCAATCGGCCCCGGTAGAACTCCTCTTCCATGGTGAAACGCGTCCCCAGCAAACCCACCCGGCGCAGTCCCGCCCGTCGGACTGCCTCGGCGGTCGCATCCGCGATGTGCAGCAGCGGGATGCCGATGCTCGCTTGCACGGCATCGGCCAGCTTGTGCATCGTGTTGGTGCAGATCAGCACGAAATCAGTCCCCGCCTTCTCGAGGCCCTGCGCCGCTCCGACCAGCGCCTCAGCCGCCTTGTTCCATTCTCCGTGCCGCTGCAATTCCTCGATCTCCGCAAAATCGACGGAATAGAGAACGCACTTGGCGGAGTGCAGGCCTCCCAGCTTCTCCTGAATCGATTCGTTGACCAGTCGATAGTACTCGATGGTCGATTGCCAACTCATTCCGCCGATCATTCCTATGGTTTTCATCGTTGTTCACTCGCGACGATCTCTGGCCACGCGGACTGGTAGCCTAGACCGGTGATACATGTCGTAGCCAGATCGAGTTTCTGTGCTGCGTTGGAGGGTTCAAGGATTCTAACGAGCGAGGCGCGGGAGAGAGGGGCCGGGAAACACGGGGATTTCTCATGGAAATGAGGACCGGACTTGATCTGAGGCGCGCCTCGTCAGGTTGACCACTGTGC
>Ga0116157_10001948_pt1 | contig 20426 bp, 19 predicted proteins | sample AD_UKC048_MetaG_FD_89882 | JGI IMG/M metagenome (GOLD analysis project Ga0116157, IMG submission 89882) | Active sludge microbial communities of municipal wastewater-treating anaerobic digesters from USA - AD_UKC048_MetaG | ecosystem: Engineered > Bioreactor > Anaerobic > Digestate | place: USA...
ATGGTTTTCTTGGCACTGGCTTCTTTGGTAATGGGATTATAAGTAATAATTTGTAATTGCGGATTAAAACCAGAGCTAGGGGAGTAAGCGCTGGTTAAAAGATATTTTCCACTGGGTGACCAGGCCAAACGGACATCAGCCCCATCAACGTAAATTGCCTTAAAGTTTTCTTCGTTTTGGCCGATGAAATAAACAATGGAGCGCGATAAACTTTCCAGTTCCGGATATTGGGCGACAATTTGTTGATCCGGTGACCAATTAACAATAATTTTTTCATCATTTTCACCTAAATGTTGAATTAATTTTTTTCCGGTCCCATCAGGGTTGGCAATTGATAACCAACGATAATCAGCTTGGGCGTTTGTTTCTCGAAAAGCAATTTGTTCACCGTTGTTAGTAAATTCAAAATCAGTCCAGGTGTTGGACAGGGTGTGTTGTTGTTCTTTATCAAAATCGTACATAATGGTGGTACCATCCGGGTATTCCAAAATCGCTTGATCTTTTACTGGTGAAAAAGTGACATCTTGAACATTGTAAAATTGCTTATCAGAGAGTAATTCTTTGTTGCCTTCTGCGTCCAGTTTATAAAATTTTTGGCTATCATAATCATAGTAATTTAAGGCGTTGCTTTTACTGTTTAAAGTCGCCCCTTTACTGATATTGGGACTGACATTTTGCACTAAAGAATAACTACTAGTGGTGGTGCCTCGTTCGCTGGGTAATAATGCTGGAGTGGGAATATTGATATCTACATCTGAAAATTCTTCATAACCGTCATATACATCATGATAATATTCGCCAACTGCTTCAAAACCTCCTCCATCTTCAGTAACCACGCCCGTGCCCGGCTCACGCTCGCCGACTCCGCCCAAGAACGAATCAATAATCCCGCTGGGCTCTTCGCCCGCTTCTTCCGGTGCACCTTTGAAAAACAAATCATATAACATGTAGCCGACCATCATCACAAAGGCAAAAAACAAAAAAATCAAACCTAATCGTTTTAATCTTATTTTTTGATATTCATTCATAATTGTATTTTTATTTTATCAAAACAAAGTTGCCTCCGCTTGAGAACGTGGCCGAAATCTCGGCAAAGCCTTTCATTAAAAAATATTTCGTTTTAATGAAAACAGCAGATGTCTATATTATAGTTTATTTTAAACTAAAAGTAAATTTTTCATCCTTGAGTTTGACTTGGATTTTTCGCTTGGATTTCTTTGGGGAATTTTCTTGGTTTAACAAGTATTTGGCCAAACTGTTTTCCAGGTTTTCACGAATAATCAAATCCAAGCCACGCGCCTCTTGCTTTCGATTTAAAGCCCAAGTCGCCAGTCCGGTGCTTAGATTTTGCCAATTTAAATCAAGATTTTGCGATTCCAAACGATTTTTCAAGGCTTCCAGTTTATTTTTGGCGATTTTTTGTAGATCAATCTTGTTTAAAGAGCGGAAAGCTAAAATTTTATCTAAACGGTTGATAAATTCTTGCGAGAAAAAGCGTTTGGCTGCTTGCTCATAGATTAGGGCTTGTTCATCATCGGCGGTTTTGTTCGTAACATCGGAAAACCCCAGTTGTTGACTGGCTTCTTGGCTTCCTAAGTTGGAAGTAAAAACAATAATGGTATTACGGAAATTGATTTTTTTACCAGTAGCGTCAGTCAGATAGCCTTCATCCAGGACCGATAATAATAAATTAAAAATTTGCGGATGCGCTTTTTCAATTTCATCAAATAATACTACACTGTAAGGATATTTCTTGACTAAATCGCTTAATTTGTTTTCTTCGCGAAAACCAACATAACCGGCTGGGGCACCAATCAATTTGGAAGCGTTGAAACTTTCGGAAAATTCCGCCATGTCCACGCGAATCAAGGCTTTGTCCGATAAAAATAAATGTTTAGCAATTTGTTTGGCCAATTCGGTTTTTCGAGTACCACTTGGGCCCAGGAATAAGAAGGAGGCGAGCGGACGTTCGTGGTTGGCGATGCCGGCTTTGGCCTTCATGATGGTTTCGGTGATTTGATCAATCACTTTGTCTTGTCCAATAATTTGTTTTTTTAGTTTATTGGCTAAATTCAATAATTGTTTGCTGTCTGATAAGACCACGTCATTGCTGGGAATATTTAATTGTTTGGCAATTGTTTGAATGATGTCAGCGGCGTTTAGCGTGGCTAAAAATTTCTCACCAGAAGCATCGTTTTGGTGTTGAATCAGTTTTTGCAAAAGTTTATTCTCAGTGTTTTGGTAGGATAGAGCGTTGCTGTAAGCTTCTTCATCAATCGCTTGTTTTTTTAAACTTTGAATGTCTTCCAATTCTCTTTCCAAACGAACTTCTCGGTCATCATTTTTGCTTTTATGTAATCTTAAACCGGCCGCCGCCTCATCAATCAAATCAATCGCTTTGTCCGGTAAAAATTTATTAGTCAGATATTTGACGCTTAATTGCACGGCCGTGTTAATTGCTTCTTCACTGATTTGAATCTTGTGATAATTTTCATAAAACGGTTTTAAGCCATGTAAAATTTTGATTGTATCATCGGCGCTTGGTTCTTCAATATTAACGACTTGAAAACGACGATCCAAAGCGGCGTCTTTCTCAATGTGTTTTTTGTATTCTTCGTAAGTGGTCGCTCCAATACAACGAATTTGCCCGCGTGCCAAGGCCGGTTTGATGATATTGGCCACATCCATTGAACCGGAACTGGAGCCGGCTCCGATAATGTTATGTAATTCGTCAATAAACAAAATGACATTTGGTTTATTTTTCAATTCATCCAAAAGTTTTTTAATGCGTCCTTCAAATTCCCCACGGTACATTGTTCCGGAGATTAAGGTTGTTAAATCAAGGGAATAAATTTTTTTATTTAAAAGCGGGGCCGGCACATTGCCATTTAAAATATCTTTAGCCAGACCTTCTACAATAGCGGTTTTTCCAACGCCCGGGTCGCCTAATAAGACCGGATTATTTTTATGACGGCGGCACAAAATTTGACTGATGCGTTGCACTTCGGCGGCGCGACCAATCACTGGGTCAATTTTATCTTGTTCGTTTTTGGAAGTTAAATTGACACAAAATTGTTCCAAATAACTGGTTTTTTCTGATGTCATCGGTGGGGGATTGATATTAAGATTGTTTTCTTCAATCCATTCTTCACTATCATTTTCTTCATTTTTGTCGGGTAATTGATTGTTCGGTAGATGATTAAATAAATTATCCAAATCAGCCGGCGAGGATTGCTTCAGTTGTTTTAAAATGCCTGGTAATTTGTGATTACTGTCAAATACTACCGCCAGTTGTTGGCTGATTCGGTCCATCAAATTTTTATCCAAATGAAAGTTTTTCTGTAATTGAAGACTGTATAAGTGAACAAAGGCCATTAGCAAGTGTTCGGTGCCAAGATAATTGTGTTCAAATCTTTTTGCCAAAGAAAAGGCTTTAATGATCAAATCTTGTAATTCTTTGGTGATTTTTAATTTATTGATGGGAACGATTTTAGCATTCGGGTCTTTAAAAAGATTGAGTAATAAAAATTTCTCCAAATTTTTTTGATTTAGCGGGGAACGATTAAGAATTTCCGCGGCAATACTGCCTTTTTCCAAACTCAAACTATAGAGAAGAATATCCGGGCTGATACTTGATTGTTTTAGATTATGAGCAATCCTAAAAGCACCGGTTAAGCTATTGCTGGCGTGGGCGGTTAGGAATTTTAAAAGATGAGAAAAAGAAGGATTTTGATTCATAGTTGAAATTATTCTTTATCTTCTGGTTCTTTTTTCAAAACTGCGGTTTTTTCGTAGATTTTGAAAAAATTTAAGTTATAGACAGTGCCTAAGTTCAGGGTGATGAAAATCGTCAGAGTATAAGTTAAGAAAAACAAGACCAAAAAAATCGTGGAAATACTCAGTTGTCCATTGCTAATCAGAATGATTTTTGCACTGGGGTAGAGGCTGATGAACAAATAAAATAAGCCGACACTAATAACTGAAATTGTCAACATGATGATGCTTTGATTAATCAAAGCTGACCACCAACGCTTTTTAATTAACAAATAACTCTTTACCAGAATGGTTTTTATATTATCATTTTCTTTTAAAATGGCAAGGGCGTAGGTGAATTGCAAATAGTTAAAAATAACAATTCCCAGAAGCATTAAAACGATGCTGATAACCAAGGTAATCCAGTTTAAAACTGCACTTTGAAAGACGCTTGCTAGGGAATTTAAGACTAACAAGGGGAAGGTAAAACAGACGGAAAAAATCCCTAAAAATAAAGCAAATAAGACTAGCAAGCGACCAATTTGGCGCCATTGAAAATTAGTAAATAACTTGTTGATTTGTCGTTCTGCTTGGTTTTTGTATAGGAAATGTAAGAGATTGATGTAAAGAAAAATCACATTTAAGGCAAGAATCGGTAATAAAATTATAAAAAATATACTTAGTCCTAAGTTTTCGTTAGGGGAGGAAAGACGAATAAAATAGATAATGAAAATTAAACAAGAGCTGAAGGTGGCTAATCCGGTGTAAAGGAAGATGGTTTTCCAGTGTTTTTGGTAATTTTCCCAACTGGCTTTGATAATTTGTAATGGCGTAATCATTGATTTTTATTTTAAAAGTTAAAATTGCGGAGACGATTAATACGTTCATCAATCGGTGGGTGCGTAGCAAACAAATTTTTAAACCAAGAGGCTTTTTCCCCGTAAGGATTGCTGATGTATAAATTGGCACTGCTTTTGCTGGCTTCAGGATAAGGAATGGCCACAGTTTTGATTTTTTCTAAAGCTCCGGCCAAGCCTTCCGGGTAGCGCGTTAACAAAGCACTGTCAGCGTCAGCGAGGAATTCCCGTTGGCGAGAAATCGCCAGTTGCATGATTTTCGCGACAATCGGTGCGAGAATCGCTAAGACCACGGCAATTATCAAGAAAATTAATTTGGCTTGATCGCCTTTTTTGCCTTTCATTCTTAAACCGATACGCAAAAATAAATCAGACATCAAGACAACAATGCCTAATAACATAATCACCATCATGGTTAAACGGATATCATAATTTTTGATATGGGATAATTCATGAGCAATCACTCCTTCCAATTCTTGTTTGTTTAATAAATTTAGCAAACCGGTAGTGACCGTGACGCTGGCGGTTTCGGGGGAGCGACCGGTGGCAAAAGCATTGGGGGAGTCATGAGCGATGATATACACTTTGGGCGTGGGGAGGCCGGCGGTAATTGCCAGGTTTTCCACGGTGCGATAGAGTTCGGGAGCGTCGGCTTTTTTGATTTCTTTGGCACCGTTGGCCGCTAAAATTATTTTATCACCTTGGAAAAAAGAGATTAAATTAAAAATAACCACGATCACAAAAGCAATCACAAGAATGCTGATATCATCCATGGCCATCGCAAATACATAAGCTAAACCCATAATCAGAGCGGTAAATAGAAAAACTAGAATGCCGGTGTTACGTTTGTTTTTTTCAATAAAAGTATAAGGCATAGAGTTGAAAGTTAAGGATTTTCGTTATGGTTTAGCGCTCGTGCGGGTGACGCGCGACAGACCACAACGTTTAATTATGAAGCCACGGAAAAAACGCCGTGGCTTCATATTAAACAATATTCTAAAGTTTAGAATTGTACATTAACATTTTGGCGTTCGGCTTCCACGGCTTCGTAGAATTCAAACTTTTTATAACCAAACATATTGGCCAAGATGTTGTTCGGGAAAACTTGCATCTTGGTGTTGAAATCGCGAGCGTTGGCGTTGTAGAAACGTCGAGACGCTTGGATTTTATCTTCGGTATCCACTAATTCACTTTGTAAATGCAAGAAATTTTGGTTGGCTTTTAAATCTGGATAGGCTTCGGCCAAGGCAAAAATGCTTTTCAAAGTGTTGGACAACATGTTTTCCGCTTCCGCTTTTTCCGCCATTCCTTGAGCGTTCATCGCTTTGTTGCGCGCTTCAATCACGGCAGTAAAAGTTTTTTCTTCGTGAGAGGCATAACCTTTGACTGTATTCACCAGGTTGGGAATCAAGTCATGGCGACGCTTCAATTGCACGTCAATGTCGGAAGCCGCTTCTTCGGTGCGGACTTTCAACTTGATTAAACCGTTGTAGACGCCGATCGCCCATAGAACCAAGGCGGCTACGACACCTAAAACAATCCAAAGAGCTGTCATAATTTATTTTTTATGAATTAAACCTTTTTAGGTTTGATTATATGATAACAGGAGACGACGATTTTATCAAGATGTGGTTGGGGTGTCATCCTGGGGCTAATATTTTATGGTTGGGGGTTAATTTCTCCCGTAGGGGCGAATAATTATTCGCCCTTGAAACAAAAAATATCGTTTTATATTGTTAAAAACGTGAAAACGTAAAATATATAATCCTTTATTATTGAATATAACAAAAATCACGAACACTATTAATAATAATTTATTAAAAGGGCGAATAATTATTCGCCCCTACATAAGAATCCCAATCACACATTCCTACCGTAGGCGAGATCCTGGGTTCTAATCCTCATTTCATTTGGATTAGCCACAGGATGACATTAACCACTCCAATTCACTCCCAAATTTTGACCTTCACTGGCCAATGGGCAAAAAGATAAAAATGAAGAGTTATTGTATTTGACAAATTCCATTCCATCCTTTATATTGTATTCAGTTTTTATCGCAGACCATAAGGGAGCCTTGCTCTGAAATGCGTTTTACGCGCCTTATCTAGATAAAGCACAGTTTATATTTTAAAGCTATAAACTCTGTGATAAAAACAGAGCTTTTTTTTATTAAAAGGTCGATTAAATTATTTTCTTTTTAATGAAAATTTTTATGGCAAAAACAAGAGAGCAAAAGGAAAGTGAGTTACAATCATTGGTGGAAAGTTTAGCCAATCCGCAGGTGGTGTTGTTCACCCAACAAAGTGAGTTGAGCGTGAATGATACGGCTGCTTGGCGTAATCAACAAAAGGAAATTGGCAGTAAAGTTTTAACCGTCAAGAAAACCTTGTTGAAGAAAGCTTTGAGTGAGAAGGGCTTGGAATTGCCTTTCGTTAAAGCCAACGGTTTAATTACCGTGGTGATCAATGATAGTGATGCTGTGAAACCTAGCAAATTATTGGCGAAAACTTCGACTGATAAGAAAGGTTTGGAAATTTTGGGCGGAATGCATGAATCAAAAATGGTTGATGCCGCTTATATCAAGCAGTTGGCGACCTTGCCGACCTTTGAAGAAGCGATTGCTCAATTTATGTTTGGTTTGCGTGCGGTTGGCAACAAATTGGCCGGTACCATGGATGCCATGCGTGCTAAAATGGCTGAAGCCAATGCCGATGAAAAGATGACGGCCGAACAAGCTTTAGTGAAGTAAGTTATTAATTAAAATAAGTTGAATAATTATGTCTGACATTCAATTAACACCAAACGCCCAAGAGATCTTGGACAAGGTTGGTCAATTAACTTTGATGGAAATCGCCGATTTGATTAAGGCGATGGAAGAAAAATTCGGTGTGAGTGCCGCTGTTACCATGGTTGCCGGTGGAGCCGGTGCTGGTGCCGGAGCTGCCGAAGAAGTTGCCAAAACCGAATTTACTTTGGAATTGAGCAATGCTGGAGCTAATAAAATCGCCGTTATTAAGGTGGTTAAGGATATTACCGGTCTTGGTTTGAAAGAAGCCAAGGATTTGGTGGATGCCGCTCCTAAGGTGATCAAGGAAAATGTGCCTAAAGCCGATGCTGAAAAGTTCAAAGAAATGATTGAACAAGCCGGTGGTGGCGTGAATTTGAAGTAATATTGTTTAATATTAGATAAAAAATCCCCCGTTCTTCGCGCTTACGCGCTACGAAGGGGGATTTTTTCGTGGGGAAGGGGGCGCTGTCATTGCGGGACTGAGCCGCAGGCGAAGAGTGAGCTTGTCCCCGTACCTCGTTGGCATAAACTCCGGCGTGGTGTAGTCATTCCGGAATTTTTCTAAAGGAAAAATGTCCGGAATCTCGTGATAGTAAGAGTTGCTACGTTCACGCGGGCCCTTTAGTAGTCATTCCGGGGCTGAGCCGCAGGCGAAGAGCCCGGAATCTAGTGGTAGCAATTTTCTCTACGTTCACGAGATCCCGGACAAAAATTTTTGAAAAAAAATTTTTTCCGGGATGACTACATTACCGCCGAGGTTTTTCAGGATGACCCTTTACACCGTTCCGGGATGACTACACCACAGCCGGAGTTTTTCCGTGAATGACTACATTACGGTCGGGGGGGGGCGTGGTGACAAGCGTTACCTCCCCAAAAGCTTGACTTTTGGCTTATTTTATGATATAAATTATACAGATCTTTAACCCATTTTCCGGGGGAATTAACACCCCCAAGGAGTTGTAGTCATGGCCAGGAAAACCCTTTTTGTTCCGAAAAGTTTGAAGCGGGGTGGCGGTGGCAAGCACGCCATTCTCGCGACTTTTATCGTGATCATGGCCGCCTGGCCGGCGAAGATGAAGGACAAGAAAAAGTCCTTCGTCACCCCGGAAGGCGGCAAGATCCCCCCGCACTATCATTGGGGGGTCATCCGCGACTGTGTGTCGCGGATGGGCGTCAAGGTTGGCGAGATCATCGTCAACTTTCACGCTTTCTGTACGGCCGCCCTTTTCGGCAAGGGCCGAAAAGGCGATACGGTGGCCGTCCGAGTCACCATCGAACAGAAGGTGGAAGATCAGCAGATCTTCCACCCGATGGTCGAGGCCATTCGGGATTACCTGGGGGTCGGCAAGCATGCCGACCTGGCCGGCGATCCCGCGGTATTAAACTTTGGCCTGCGCTGCATGCGGGCCATTCTCATTCGTTGGCCGGAGATGGTCAACGAAGATGGAATACTTCTACAAGAAGTATTCGGGGACTACATCAACCCACGTTTTCGTTCGGAGAAGGATGACTTCATCCCGAACGAGAACTGGTTGAGACTCCAGGAGGACGAGGAATACCTCCTCTCCTTCCTCGAACTCCTCGAAGGTTGCACCTTTGAGGCTCCCTTCAATCCCGTTAGTTTCTCCGGGGTCACGAAGGAGGAGCTGGCGGAAGCAGCTCGTAAAGGTGAGCTTTACGAGTTGAAAATCCAGGCGGACCAGCGGGAGTTCGCCCGTTTGCAGGCCGAGGCGGTTTTCTCCGTTCGACAGGAGAAGCACTTCGGTTTGCATTTCTACGATTCCGGCAAGTACGCCGACGAAGAGGGGTACACCCTCCGTCCGGACTATTGCCGGGACCGTTTCACCGGTTGGCGGGTTGCTTGCAACCCTCACCCGGTGCTGATAGCTGCTGTCCCCTTGCCGGAGAAGCAGCTCAACGGTTTGCGGCGGCTGTTGAAGGTCGAGGCCAGTGCCCCGGCCAGCGACGCCGCCGACGCCGACCCCGCTCAGGCTCAGGCCTAGCGTGGTGCCGGCCCTTTTGACACTTTAGTAATGGGACTAAAGTGCCATGATCAAAACATTTTTCAGAATAGCGCTTGTTCTAACGGACAGGCGCTTTTCTCGTTTTAGGGGTGTTTTTTTTATTGTCTTGAACCGGGATTCGTCTGATGTTCTTTCATAAATTATTTTTTGTAAATTAAAATTTTTTCAACGCTTGTCATGTAGCCGGATGGACTGTGATATGAAGAAGGGCAAATTGTCATTTGCCCCTACGGGAGAGATTAATTAGCATGATTATTCTTTATTATTAGATTTTTTGTATAATATTGTTTACGTTTCTTGTGTAGGGGCGTTGCATTGCAACGCCCTTGAAACAAAAAATATCGTTTTGTTTTATTAAAATCAAATAAATGTAAATTTGTAGAAATTTTTTTGCCAAATAATATAAAACGTCAATTAACGTAAAAGGGCGTTGCATTGCAACGCCCCTACGATAGAGATTGTTTAACCTATTAGGTGTTTGTAATCTATTGGGCTTTTTTCCTGCTTCTTGACCAAAATATTTTTTTTGTTATTTGCTTCGGTGCTTTGCGCCTCGCAATGACAAAAACTTGACCGTTAAAAAAAAATTGCTATAATACTTTTAGCACTCTTATTCAATGACTGCTAAAATATGCTGAGCGAGCGTCAAGAAAAAATTTTGGAAATTTTAATCCGGGAATATATCAAAGAAGCGGAAGCGATTTCCTCGGCGTTGTTGGCGCAAAAGTATGGCGCTGACATCAGCTCGGCGACCGTGCGCAATGAAATGATGGCTTTGGAAGAAGCCGGTTTCATCTACCAGCCACACACCTCCGCCGGCCGCATTCCCACTGACCTTGGTTATCAATATTTTTTACAAAAGTTTTTCAAGAATAAGAATTTAAATGCAAAACAGAAAGAGTCATTGGATGAGTTGAAAAATCAAAATTGGACTGATTTGTCCACGCGTCGTCGGGAAGAGGCCAAGCGTTTGGCCGAGTTGAGTGGTGAGACGGTGATGGTCGCTTTTGAACAGTTTGATTTGTTTTACACTGGTATTTCCAATTTGTTCTCCAAGCCGGAATTTGAAAATAATTATGAACTGGTGCGTAATCTTTCCAATTTGATTGATCATTTGGATGAAGTGCTTTCCAAAATCTTTTATGAAATGGATGAGGAAATCAAGATTTTTTTGGGAGACACCAATCCGTTCCATCCGGAATGCGCCGCTATCATTAGTGTTTTTTACGAAGGGGATAAGCGTTGCGTGGTGGGGATTTTGGGACCGAAACGCATGGATTACGAAAAGAATATTGCGTTGCTAAGTGCTTTGAAACATAAATCTTAAGATAAAACTATGTTTACTAAAAAAAATAAGGGAAATAATGACGATCAAGATAATCGTGATTGGCAAGCGGAAGTGGAGCAACTGGAACTTGAATTGGAAAAGTTGCGCCGGGAAAAAGACGAGCATTTGATTGGTTGGCAACGCGCTTTGGCGGATTATCAGAATTTGCAAAAAGAAATGTTGACGCAAAAGAGCCAAGCGATGGCTTGGGGAGAAGAAAAAATTATTCAAGATTTTTTGCCGGTTTGGGAAAATTTTCGTAAAGCAATGGTCAGTCAAAATCAAATTGTTGATGATTTGCAAGCTAATATCAATGATGAAGGTCTTTTGAAAAAAGTGAAAAATTGGCAGTTGGGCACCGATTATATTCAAAAACAGATTACTGATTTATTGAATGAATGGGGCGCCACCCGCGTTCCTACTGTCGGAAAATTGTTTGATCCCGCCTGCCACGAGGCTTTGCAAACCGAGCATGATGATAAGCATTTGCACAATGAGGTTTTAAAAGAATTGAGTGCCGGATATTATTTGAAAGACAGATTGTTGTTTCCGGCAAAAGTGGTGGTTAACAATCTAGGCGATGAAGAAATCGCCGAAGCTAATTCATAATATTAAAAAACTATGAATTTAATTAAATGGAATCCTTTGGAACAATCTTTGTTTGACGATGAATTCAGCCGATTTTTCCGAAATTGGCCGATGCAATCCAGTGATGTAATCGTTCCCAGTATGGACGTTTACATGAAGCAGGATGATTTGGTGGTGGAAATGCCTTTGCCCAATGTTAATCCGGATAAGGTGGAAATTACCATCAATGATCAAAATGTTTTGACTGTGAAAGGGAGAGTGGAAAAGAAAACAGAAATTGATGATAAGAATTATTATCGTAAGGAAGTGAAAATCGGCAGTTTTTATCGTAGTGTTGCTTTGCCCTTGCCGGTGCAAGGAGATAAAGCCAGTGCCGATTATAAAGATGGTATTTTAGTGATCAGTATTCCGAAAGTAGAAGAAAAAAAGCCGACCCAGATTAAAATTAATGGATCGAAAAAATAAGGAATAAAAAGGAATAAATTTGATAATATGGCGCGCCCCGCGCAGCGGGGCGCGCCCAAGCTCTCATCATTACTTGAAATTTTTTAATGATTTAAGTTTTTAGATCATTAAAATCGTTTTAAGTAAATTTATAAATAATTAAGTAAAAAACACTATGGGAAAAGTTTTAGGTATTGACTTGGGAACGACCAATTCCTGTGTGGCGATTGTGGAAGGCGGTAAGGCCAAAGTCTTGGAAAACAAGGAAGGCAACCGCACTACGCCATCAGTGGTGACTGTTTCCAAAAACGGTGAACGTTTGGTCGGACAATTGGCCAAGCGTCAAGCGGTGACCAATCCGCAAAACACTTTGCATTCCATTAAGCGCTTTATCGGGCGCCGTTGGAGTGATGATGAAGTGAAGAAAGACATTAAAAATTTGCCTTTTAAAGTTTTGGAAGGTAAAGGCGGTGCGGTGAATGTGAAAATGGGGGATAAGGATTATACTCCGCCGGAAATTTCCGCTATGGTTTTGCAAAAATTAAAAGCCGACGCTGAAGAAAAATTGGGTGAGAAAATCACTGAAGCGGTGATTACCGTGCCGGCTTATTTTGATGATTCGCAACGCCAAGCGACCAAAGATGCCGGAGAAATCGCCGGTTTGAAAGTTTTGCGTATTATCAATGAACCGACGGCGGCCGCTTTGGCTTATGGTTTGGATCAACAAAAAGAACAGAAAATCGCCGTTTACGATTTGGGTGGCGGTACTTTTGATATTTCCATTTTGGAATTGGGTGATAACACCATTGAGGTGAAAGCGACCAACGGCGATACCCATTTGGGTGGAGAAGATTTTGATGCCGTAATCATTGATTGGATCGTTTCCGAATTTAAAAAGGAACATGGTGTTGATTTGAGTAAGGATGCGGTCACTTTGCAACGGGTGAAAGATGCGGCGGAAAAAGCCAAACATGAATTATCCACAGCGATGGAAACGGAAATTAATCAACCGTTTATTATGCAAGATAGCTCCGGCACACCTTTGCATTTATTGATGAATATGAGTCGTGCCAAATTGGAAAGTTTGGTTGGTGATTTGGTGGAAAAAACTTTGGGACCGTGTAAAGCCGCTTTGAAAGATGCCGGTTTGTCCGCTAAAGATATTGATGAAGTGATTTTGGTCGGTGGTATGACTCGTATGCCATTGGTGCAAAAGAAAGTGGAAGAATTTTTTGGCAAGAAACCAAATATGACCGTCAATCCGGACGAAGTGGTGGCGGCGGGCGCGGCCATTCAAGGGGGCGTTTTGCAAGGTGAAGTGAAAGATGTGTTGTTGTTGGATGTCACGCCATTGTCTTTGGGTTTGGAAACTTTGGGCGGTGTCTTTACCAAGTTGATTGAACGCAACACCACCATCCCGACTTCCAAATCACAAGTATTTTCTACGGCTGCTGATAATCAGACTTCCGTGGAAATTAAAGTTTACCAAGGTGAACGTCCGATGGCCGCTGATAACAAATTATTGGGAACCTTTATTTTGGAAGGTATTCCACCGGCTCCACGCGGTATTCCGCAAGTGGAAGTGTCTTTTGATTTGGATGCTAATGGCATTTTGCATGTGGCCGCCAAAGATAAAGCTACCGGTAAAGCACAATCCATCACCATTACCGCCTCTTCCGGTTTGAGTAAAGATGAAATTGAAAAGATGAAGGAAGAAGCACAAAAGCATGCTGATGAAGACAAGAAGAAATCCGAATTGGCGGAAGCGCGTAATATCGGCGAAACCGTGTCATTCCAAACGGAAAAAACTTTGAAAGAATACGGGGATAAAATTAGCGCTGACTTGAAACAACAAATTGAAGATAAATTGGCTGAATTGAATAAAGTCAAAGGTGGTTCTGATGTGGAAGAAATTAAGAAAGCGACTGACGCTTTAGGTGCTTTGGTGCAAAAAATCGGTGAACAAATGTATAAAGATCAAAATGCTGGTGCTGCGAACAACGCCGAAGCTTCCGGTGCGGAAGAAAGTAAAGCGGACAATGGCGCCAAGGAAGGTAACTTTGAATCATAAAAATAAATTGAATGTCAGACAAAGATTATTACAAAATTTTGGGCGTTGAAAAAACCGTCAACGCCCAGGATTTGAAAAAAGCTTTTTACAAGAAAGCTCATACTTGTCATCCGGATAAAGCCAAAGATGAAACGGAACGTAAAGAATTTGAAGCGAAATTTAAAGAGCTGAATGAGGCTTATCAGGTTTTGTCTGACGAAAATAAACGCGCCCAATACGATCGTTTCGGCGCCGCCGGCGTGAATGGCGGCGGTGCCGGGGGCGGTGGTTTTAATTGGCAGGACTGGTCTAACATGGCTGGCGGCGCCGGCGGGGCACAGGGCATGAACTTTGATTTCGGTGATTTCTCGGATATTTTTGAAGGCTTTTTCGGCGGGGGCATGGGCGGGCGTTCGTCCGCGCAGCAGCGTCGCAAGCAGGGATCCGATTTACAAGTAGCCGTGGAAATCAGTCTGGAGGAAGCGTTTAAAGGTAAAAAAATTGATTTTGAATATGAACGTTGGCAGGTTTGTTCTCATTGTAAGGGCGAGGGTGCCGAGCCGGGCACGAAAGTCAAGACTTGTTCGCAATGTAATGGGCGCGGCAAGGTGATTGGCGTGCAAAACACGATTTTCGGGCAGATTCAAACCACCCAAACTTGTCCCACTTGCGGTGGTAAAGGAAAAACTTTTGAAAAAGTTTGTTCGGTTTGTAATGGTCAGGGACGAGAACGTCAAAAAGAAAAAGTGGAAATCAAGATTCCCGCCGGTATTAGCGATGGCGAAATGATTAAAATGGCTGATAAGGGAGACGCCGGTGAGGGTGGTCACAGTTTTGGCGATTTGTACGTGGTGATTCGGGTGAAACGTGATCCGCGCTTCGAGCGTGATGGTGATGATATTTACAGCGAATTGGAAATTGCTTTGGATACGGCAATTTTAGGCGCTAAAATTCCGGTCCCCACGATTGACGGCACGGTAAAATTGAGCGTACCCTCCGGCACGGTCAGCGGGGAAAAGTTTCGGCTGAAAGGGCAGGGTATGCCCCGCTTGAATCACTTCGGCCGTGGTGATCATTATGTCAGTTTGAAAATTAAGATTCCTAAAGACTTATCCGGTAAGCAGAAAAAATTATTGCAGGAGTTTATGGAGAGTTTGTCTTGAACTTTGATTCCCCCGGCTGTGATGACACTATACAGCCGGTGGTAGTTTATTTCCAACAAAAGCAAAAATCTGCTATAATATCTTTGCTTACCCAATAAGGTCGCCGTCGCACTTCATGCTTTGGTGCCCCATAAGCAAAAATAAAAACCAATTATGCTTGAACAAGCCCAAGTTTATTGGCAAAATTTATCATTAAATATTTTTTTGATAATTTTTTGTTTGCTGTTAACCCTATCTTACGCCTTTATTTTAAAGCGTCGTTACATGATGGGATTATTTTTATCAATGTATCTGAGCTTTGGTTTGTGGAAAATTTTTGATCTCACCAGGCTCTTGGGAAAATTTTGGCAAACAGATTTTTTTGCTAAAGATTTATTAGTTTTTTTAATTTTGTTGTTGTCTGTTTATAGCCTTATTTATTTTTTTGTGGTAAAATCTTTTCAGAGTGGAGCGAAACTTTGGAAAAATTTAGTGTATGCAATATTTTTGGCAGTAGTATTTTTAAAAATGAATTTAAGTTTGTTGCCGCTGACATATCAGTCAAAATTATCACCGCTCATTCAGAAATTTTTGTTGTCAGGTGAATATACTTTTCTGTGGTTTTTGGCTCCGTTATTACTCTTGTTGATTTTTAAGAGTAGTTCCGGCGGCGATGATAATTTGTAAAGTTGTTTAATAAAAATAAAAAAATGATAAACAAAAAGCAAAAAAAGAATTGGCGTGAAAAGATCCTTTATTATGAAGTGTTACCCAAAGGAAAACTCTCCGGTGCTTGTCAGCATGTTTATAAAATTTTTATCGCGACTGCGACAATTTTTGCTTTAGTGTTATTTATTGTTTATTTAAGTTTCTTTTTGTACGCTAAGGGATTTTTTTATAAGGGGCATGCTAATAATTTGCGTGCTAGAGTAGCGGAAAGCTGGACTTTGGATGAAAATGTTTGGCAAGGATTGGTCGTTGATCAAGATGCGGAACAGGGAGTAGTGTTTTTACAAATGGGGGGATTGAATGCAACCTTGGAAGTGCGTTATGATCAGCAAACAAAAATTTATTGTTTGGAATATCAACCAGGTTTGATGGACCGAGGACGCTCCGTCCACGCCAGCCGAGTGTTCGTGGTGCCGGCCTCAATTGATAAATTAAAACCCGGGGCCGTGATTAGTTTGCGCGAGTTGCAAGATTTGGATAGTGGTTTATATGCCCCGGAAATTTTGATCAGTACTTATGATGAGTTGACCATTCCGGATTTAGCAATTGATTAAAAAATTTTTATAAAAAAAATTCCCCCTGAATAAAATTTCAAGGGGAATTTTTTATATCGTCTTATTTGCTTTCGCCTTTAACGATTTTTTCGCCAGCTTGTTTATAGCGGGTGATTTTATCACCGGCAATCTTGGCGGCGCGTTTCTTCTTCTTGTCGAGGAAGTCTTTGTGTCTTTTAAGCATATCTCTTAGATCTTAAATAATAAGTAACCGTTGATTTTGGCGTCTCCGATGATTTCTTGAATGCTCTTGCTGTCATCTTTGACGTATTTTTGGTTTAACAAACAAATATCTTCATAGAATTTGTTGATTTTACCATCCATAATTTTTGCAATAATTGCTTCCGGTTTGCCTTCAGCTTTTAATTGTTCAGTGTAGATTTCTTTTTCTTTGTCCAACACTTCAGTCGGGACTTCGCTGGAGTTTAAATATTTTGGCTGCATAGCCGCAATGTGCATGGCGATTCCCGAAGCTAAATTAGCATCAATGTTTTTGTCAAAAGAAATTAAGACACCGTTTTTATGATTGCTGTGTAAGTAACCAACCACCAAGGCCCCTTCAATCGTGCCTTCTTCTCCGAATTGCAAGTTTTCTCCGATCTTCATGACTAAGTCACTTTTTCGGTTTTCAAAATCATTGGCCGCTGATTCACCATTGAAAGTTTTTTCCACCAATTCATTTACTAAATTGATGAAATTTTCATTGCGAGATACAAAGTCGGTTTCGCAATAAACTTTAATCATTGCACCTTTAGTTTTATCATCATTGATTTTCAAAGCGACTAAACCTTCTTTGGTGGCACGTTCCGCTTTTTTAGCAGCTTTCAAAGTACCTTTCTTGCGTAAAATTTCAATTGCTTCTTCCATGTTGCCATTGCTTTCTTCTAAAGCTTTTTGGCATTCGACCATCCCCGCACCACTCTCTTGGCGGAGCTTGAGAATGAGACTTTTATCGATCATAGTAATTCTCGATTATTTTTTAGATTTTTTTAATTTTTATTCTTTCTTGCCGGTTTCTTTTTTTACAATTTTTTTAGAACCATCTTGAATGGCAGAAACCAAGGCGGCACAGACTAAAGCAATCGCTTTAGGAGCATCATCATTGCTAGGAATGACATAATCAATTAATTCCGGTTTGTTGTTGCTGTCGCACATCGCGATCACTGGAATGTTTTTCTTTTTCGCTTCCAATAAGGCGGTTTTATCATTTTTGATATCAACGATGAAGACCGCTTGTGGTAAGCCAATCATATTTTCCAAACCACCAACCAATTTTTCCAATTTTTCTAATTCTTTTTTGGAAACGGCTTGTTCTTTCTTGGTGTACTTTAGAATTTCTTCGCTGCTGTGTTTTTGACGTAATTCTTTTAACTTTTTAATCAATTTACTGACATTGTGGTAATTGGTAAATAAACCACCTAACCAACGTTCAGTAATGTAAGGCATGTTGGCTTCGCCAGCATACTTTTTAATGATGGCTTTGGCTTGTGGTTTTGTGGACACAAACAAAATTTTGCCATCGTGGCTGGCGAGTTCTTTCGCAAATTCGCAAGCTTTTTCTAACTGGACCAAAGTTTGATCCAAGTTAATAATGTGGATTCCTTTTCGGACACCAAACACAAAATCCTTCATTTTAGGATGGGTTTTGCTTGGATTGTGTCCAAAATGAGCACCTGCTTTTAGCAAGTCTTCTGCACTCGGTAAATTCATAATTGGTTCTCCTTTAAGCCTCCATTTTAGCGACTAGACCGCGCAAGCGGCAAGGAGTTAAGCTAAAATGTGAGATTTTTAATTAAAATGGCCATTGGCCAATCGTAAACATAGATTTACGATAGGTCTTATATTAGCGATAAAATTGTTTTTTGTCAAATCGATTTTTTGCCCAAAAAGGTGCTTTTTGCTATAATAATTTTATTAAGATTTTAAACTTAAAGCAATGCCACATCTAAATGTAATGGAAAATCCGCAAGCAATCTCGGATAGACTAATGGAAATTGATTTTTATGCCAAAATTAAAGAGGAATTATCATTTCACGCAGAGAAGGGGGGAGTTTATGAAGATTTGGAAAAGGCATTATTGGCCGAGTGGCAACTTTATCCGAACTCTAGAGAGCATGATTATTTGCTTGGTGAAAAATTAAATTTGGAAAATTTGAAAATGGCTTTATCTTTTTGGCGAAGTTTGCCATCTGATGTAGTTGCTCGAGATTTGCTTTTGGGGAACCTTAAAAAACAGAAGTCTAAAGATCTTGATGTTGATTTGGCACTACAATGTTTTGAGAAATATCATTTGAAAAATCTTTCTCTTTTGAGAAAACATTGGCATAATTGTTTTCCCGGTGAGGAAGATAAGGCCTATGACCCCGGAGTTTTTAGTGTGACAATCAGTAATCGAAGCGGTTTATTATCTGAAGTTTTAAGTAATCTAAATGAGGCTTCTTTTATGGTTGATTTGGTAGATGAGCCGAATGGGGAAAAACGTTTTAAGGATTTTTTAAGAAAAATCGCTCAAGAAAGAGTTTTGGATTTGAATGAGGAGCTTTGTCGTAAATATTATCAATTTTTAAAGGCGAATTTACATTTGAATTGGAGTGATTGGGAAAATTAAATATAAAAAAAGAAAGTATGTCATCGTTGTTGCTTGATTCTTTAATTTTATTGTTTTTGTTTGTAATTTTAGGGTATTTCGCTGATGTGGTGGTTTACAAAATTAAATTTATTGCTAAGGCTTTAGGCTTACGTTTATTTGTTTTGGGAATTATTTTAGGGATTGTCACCACTTTACCGGAATTGTCCGTGGGAGTTAATGCGACCATTAATGAAGTGGCTTCTTTATCGGCCGGAAATTTATTAGGGGGAATTTTAGTGATTTTAGGTTTTATTTTGGGTTTGAGTTTGTGGTTGAATCGTCGTTTGAGCAGTATAGAAATTGTAAAAACATTGGTACCGGCTGGAGCAGTAATGTTTTTGCCTTTGTTGTTGGGAATTGATGGATCATATGGTACGATTGATGGTTTATTAATGATTTTAGCCTATACCGGATTGTTGCTGTATTTATATAAAGTTAATCGTCCGGCTGACGAAGCGGTGCGTTTAACTATTCACAAACGAGAAATTTTTAAATCAATTTTTATCGCATTGCTGGGTACGGCAGTAGTTTTGGTGGCAGCTAACTGGATAGTTGACATTTCAGTTCGTTTGTTAACCGCAACTGGTTTAAGTCAGATGATGATTGGTTTATTGGTTTTTGCCATCGGTACTAATTTACCGGAAATTACCGTCGTTTTGGTTTCTTGGCGACGTAAAACATCAGAATTGTCATTAAGTCATTTGGTCAGTTCGGCCTTCACTAATGTTTTGGTTTTAGGAATTTTAGCTACTTTAGGAACGATTTCTTTTCGAGTGGACGCAACTTATTATTTTTTAATGCTTTTCTTAAGTTTGATGATTATTTTATTTATGATTTTCAGTTATACTGATAAAAAATTGACGAAACAGGAGGGGATTATCTTATTTTTGGTTTACGCGATGTTTGTTTTCAGTAATATTTTATTGACATTGTAGCATTTGCCTTTTTGGAAAGATTTGTTATAATTTCAACACTTACGGGCATCGTATAATGGTAGTACAGGGGTCTCCAAAACCTCTAGCGTGGGTTCGATTCCTACTGCCCGTGCTTTATTAAAAAAGAACAGAATTATTTCTGTTCTTTTTTAATAAAAGACGCGTAGCGTCGTAGGAATCGAACGGGTAGGAGCGAAGCCAGCCTGAACCGCGATTTTGCGCGGTGAAGGCTGAGCTGAGCGTCGCCCAAAGCGAGAGCGCGCAGCTTTGGGCGCTACCCAGGACAAGGAGGCTTGGCGGAAGCCAAGCCGAGGCGAAATTCCTACTGCCCGTGCCAAAACAAAAAGGGTTGTCGGAACCTAACGGGCATCTTGAAATTATTGTTTTAATGTTAGATAATAAAAACAAGAAAGGGGGATTAAAAAATGGACTTTCAAATTAAGATGGTGTTGGCGTTGTTCGCCGTTGGTTTTTTGGTTTCTTTTTCATGGTTTTTAACATTTAATCTTGGAGGTATACGATGGACATAAGAAGAGTTAGGGAAGAAGATTATAGTGCTTTAAAGATCATCGCAGTAGGCATTCTTGAGCCATTATATGGAGATCA
>Ga0116157_10001952_pt1 | contig 20398 bp, 18 predicted proteins | sample AD_UKC048_MetaG_FD_89882 | JGI IMG/M metagenome (GOLD analysis project Ga0116157, IMG submission 89882) | Active sludge microbial communities of municipal wastewater-treating anaerobic digesters from USA - AD_UKC048_MetaG | ecosystem: Engineered > Bioreactor > Anaerobic > Digestate | place: USA...
TCAATTCTGCCGGGCTATAATTGTATCACCCATTCGGGGCTTTGTGGGCATTTTCATATTTCCTTTCTATAATTGTATTACCCCTTCGGGGCTAGCGGACATCTTCGTTCATGCCGGGTAATAATTGTATCACCCATTCCGCCTCCGATTTTATCCTCCGAACCCTTTGGTGAAGGAGGAAAGCTACGGTGGACGAGGCGGGGTTTTCAGTTTACCGATTATCTATACTGTCTTTGCAATAAGCATTTCACCCCGTAGGTGTTAGCAGCACCTCCCCGTATTCTCCCTACCTTTATCCCATGCAGTTCGTTATGGACAGAAACAATCCCGCCGCCATGGTTCAGTGCTGGGTGGAACTATACACAGACGAACTGTATACCTGGGCCTTCTATAAAACCAATAAAAAGGAAACCGCGGAAGACCTGGTGCAAGATACTTTCCTCGCTGCTTACCAAGGCTTTGACCGGTTTTCGGGGAAAAGTGAGGTCAAAACCTGGTTGTTTTCAATCCTGCATAATAAAATCGCGGAACACTACAGGAAACAATATAAAAACCCGGCCGCCAATACCGGTACCGATCTTTCGTATTTTTTTGAACCGGATGGTGAATGGAAAAAAGAGGAACGTCCGCAAGCCTGGGATACAGATGCGGCGCTGCTGGATGACCCTGCCTTTACTTCCGTACTGAATAAATGTATGGATCAGCTTCCGGCACACTGGAACGCGGCCATGAAACTGAAATACCTGGAAGATAAAAAAGGAGAGCTGATCTGTCAGGAACTGGAGATTACCCCGTCTAATTTCTGGCAGGTACTGCACCGGGCCAAACTCCAGCTGAGAAAATGTCTTGAACTGCACTGGTTTAAAAATAAATGATGAAAAGAATCGCCCATTTTTTTATGCTGTCCTGCCGCAAGGCGACTGAACTGATCGAAAAAAAATCAGTGACCCGCCTTTCTGTCAAGGAAAAAATCGGCCTGGGACTCCATAAAAGTATCTGTGATGCCTGCACCGCTTATGAAAAACAAAGCCGGAAAATGGATGAACTGATGCAACATCATACACACACGCACACCTCCACTACTAATACCGAGGCCTTGAAAAATAAAATTATCAACGGCCTTCCTGAAAACTGATCTATCGCTTTTCACACCTCTTAACATCCATTTAACAAGACCTCTTCCATTGGCCTTTTTTCTCCGTTGTAATTTTCATCGCCCTTGATTTTCAATTAATCATACCAGGCTTTGCATACAATTTTTCTCATCGTTTCTTCCTTCAGCACAACTTTTCCATTCATTTTTTGAAATTCTTTTTTTCTGCTTGTCAGGATTGTTCTCCACCAGCTACTATTCCCTTGTAAACTGTTTCTCTCATCTAATTCAAAAAAATGCAACAGAAAAAATCAATCCTCAAAGGTTCTCTTGTAGCCGGAGCAATCATTGCCGTTTCCGGACTTACAGCTAATGCAGCCGGCTTATTCAGCTTTAATAACCTCGGCAGCGGACAGGAAGTAAGAACCCGCTTACTGGAAAACAACAATGCCAAGAGCATTGAAGGAGCCTGTGGTGGAAAATCCAAATCGGATACCGCTATGAAGAAAGGTACCGATGGTAAATGCGGGGATAAAAAAATGGACAGCACCGGAAAAAAAGGTACGGACGGAAAATGCGGCGAAGGAAAATGCGGCGGCACAAAAAAGAAAAAGAAAAACTAACCTACCAACAGGGCAGGTAATCTCCCTGCCCTGTTCCTTTTTAACCTGCCTGACCGGCAGGCAGGCCTGTCAACCTGTTAACTTATCAACCTATTAACCTACCACCCTCATGACCGGTATTGGCTATCGCAAAGATTTTGCTGTTGATTTTTTGCAAAACAACATCCTTCAACCCGACTTTATAGAAGTAGCTCCTGAAAACTGGATCGGGGTAGGCGGCTTCTGGAAAAAGCAGTTCCATACTGTCATTGAAAAATACCCTTTGTTTACCCATGGCTTATCCCTTTCCATTGGCAGTCCGGATGAACTGGATTTTACCTTTCTTAAAAAGATAAAATCCTTTCTCGCCGAGACAAAAGCCGTACTCTATTCAGAACACCTCAGTTATACCAAGTGCGACAACGCCCACCTGTATGACCTGCTTCCGATTCCATTCACGGAAGATGCAGTAAAACATGTGGCCAAAAGAATCCGGAACGTTCAGGATTTTCTGGAACGCAAAATCGCGATTGAAATCATCAGCTACTATACACCAGTGGCTCCGGAAATCAGCGAGTCCGCTTTTATCAATCATATCCTGGAAGAAGCGGATTGCGATCTGCTGCTGGATGTGAATAATGTGTACGTCAATGCATTTAATCACCACTATTATGCGCGGCAGTTTATCGACACCCTGCCGATGCACCGGGTGCGGTATATCCATATGGCAGGACACGAACAGGTATCAGACAGCCTGATCATCGATACGCATGGGGAAGCCATCATCGACCCGGTATATGCGCTGTTTGATTATACCATGCAACAACTTAACCGCGATGTACCGGTCTTGCTGGAACGCGATTTTAATATTCCTGAAATGGAAGAAATGCAAACGGAACTGGATAAGCTCCGCTCCATTAAGAAAAACGCCCTGAAAAAATATCAATATGCCACTTGCTGAAAGCACTCATGCCGCTCAGTCCGGACTGGCCAGCTATTGCCGTACCGGACACTTACCCCCGATACAGGGAATACATCCTGAAAACATCACTGAATACCGGCGTCTCGTGATCAATGTGGTGATGGATATTCTGGCCAATGCCTATCCGCTTACCCGGCAACTCCTCACCGAAAATGAATGGGATTCGGTGGTTGAAAAATTCTTTGCAAACCATCCCTGCCAGTCGCCCCAGGTTTGGCTGATGCCCGGAGAATTCCGATCCTTCCTGATGGAGACAACAGATCCCTTGTTAGCCAGATACCCACAACTGGAAGATTTGCTATTGTTTGAATGGACCGAAACGGAATTATATATGATGGAAGATATCCCGGCCAAAGCGGACATGTCCGGAGATATCCTGTTCAGTCGTTTAGTAATTAACCCGGAACACCGGCTGCTGCGTTTCAGTTATCCTGTTCACCGGAAAAAGCCTGTATCGATTTCTGCAACAGATCATCAGGACTACTATGTGGTGGCGCATCGTAACGGGGAAGGGGATGTATTGTTTACCGATCTCTCCCCGGCGCTTTGTCAGCTCCTGCTTTTTCTGGCCGATGAACCCCGGTCTGTCAAAGAGCTTTTCGGTCTCCTGGAAAAATCCTCTCCACTCATATTAACCACCGGTGACCAGCAACAGGTCATTGCTTTTATTGAAAAAGCCCGTCAGCTGGAACTGATAGCCGGTTTTAAAAATTAACCAATGAAAAAATTATTACACTTCTGCCTGAATACAGGTAACCGTTTATCTGCATTAAAAGATCTCCCTTTATTACTCCTGCGCCTTGTGCTGGCCTGGGGATTTTTCAATCCGGCCAAAATGAAATGGGCTGATATCAACAGTATTGGTGAATGGTTTGGTTCGATGGGGATACCTGCACCCTTGCTGAATGCCTACCTCGCAGCCGGTACAGAAGCGGCAGGGGTGGTATTACTCATCCTGGGTCTCGGCACCCGCTTCATCGCCCTGCCCCTGATCATCACTATGTTGGTAGCCATAAAAACGGTACACTGGGTCAATGGATTTGAAGCCGGTGAAAATGGTTACGAAATCCCCCTTTACTATATAATCATGCTGCTCACCCTTTTAATTTCCGGAGCCGGGAAATGGAGTGTGGATTATTTAATCCGGAAAAGAATGGAAGGGGAAGCGAGAAGCTAGAGGCGAGAAGGGGGGTAGGTCGGGCATTTGTGTATTTCTCTGTGCCCTCTGCGTTCTCCGCGGGTTTATTCAACTTTGATGTTTTTAGATATAATTTGGCCAATTTTCGGGTTAAAATGATCCTTTTTGGGGCATTTTTTGGTTTTTTCGGTTATTTATAAGGAAACTGTATTTTATACATTCTGCCCAATTTGACCCCGTCAAAGCTTCCAGCTTTGAGGGGTATTATGTCGCTTTCAGCGACACAACGAAAGGCACAAGGGGCCGCTCAACGAGGCTTCCAGCCTCGTCTGTATTGGCTGCTGTTCCGGGGTTTGATGGGCGTTTTTTTGAAGGTTATAATTGTGTCACCCCTTCGGGGCTTGTGGGGACATCTTCAATTCTGCCGGGCTATAATTCTGTCACCCCTTCGGGGCTTTGTGAGCCTTTTCATATTTCCTTTCTATAATTGTATTACCCCTTCGGGGCTAGCGGGGACATCTTCAATTCTGCCGGGCTATAATTGTGTCACCCCTTCGGGGCTTTGTGGGCATTTTCATATTTCCTTTCTATAATTGTATTACTCCTTCGGGGCTAGGTGTCAGTTCCTTTCTACTTAAGAATCGAAATGCTGTTGTCATCCTAAAATTCTCCGTTTAATTAGCTTTATAATATTATAGTCCCTGCCCCTTTTAATCCTACGGAGCGAAATGACGTTGTCAGACTGCTTGTCCCGCCAAATGCGGGGAGTAGTCCCGCAAAAGCATAATTACAGGGCAAGTGAAATAATACTTGCGGGACGTATCGAAGGCGGACAAGAGGGGGCAGGGGTTTAGTTATAAAAGCCTCGTACCGAAGCACGCCCCTTTTCATTAAATTACCGTCAAATTACTCCCCACATGCACCGATTCCTCCTCCTTCTTTTATTGACAAGCTTTACAATTCCCTCCTTCGCCCAACCCAAAAAAGACTCCACCGACTACAACACCGTCTTCAAATCCGTGAAATGGCGCAATATCGGACCTTTCAGGGGTGGACGCTCGAACTGCGCTACGGGCATAAAGGGCAACCCGATGGTCTATTATATGGGTACCACCGGCGGCGGTCTCTGGAAGACCGATGATATGGGCATCAGCTGGAAAAATATCTCTGATGGCTTCTTTCAGACGGGTTCTGTAGGAGCAGTGGCTGTTGCGGAGAGTGATGTGAATGTAGTCTACGTGGGCATGGGCGAACATGCTGTGCGTGGTGTCATGACTTCCCACGGCGATGGCGTGTACAAATCCACCGATGCAGGTAAGACCTGGAAACGGATGGGCCTGGAACAAACCCAGCATATCGCGCGCATACAAGTCGATCCGCGTAATCCGGATATCGTATACGTAGCCGCTCAAGGCGCTTTGTATGGCAACAATAAAGAACGCGGTATCTATAAATCCACCGATGGCGGCAAGACCTGGAAGAATATCCTCTTTGTAAACGAGATGACGGGCTGCACCGAACTCTCCATGGATATGAACAATCCCCGCATCCTCTACGCCGCGATGTGGGAACATGGCCGCCGACCCTGGCAGGTGATCAGCGGCGGACCGGGCAGTGGTTTGTATAAATCCACTGACGCAGGTGAACATTGGGAAAAAATCAACGAAGGCCTCCCGAAAGAACTGGGCAAGATGGCGATCTCCGTGAGTCGCGCGAACTCCGAAAAAGTATACGCCCTCGTGGAAAGTGATACACAGAAAGAACAAGGAGGGCTCTTTGTCTCTGCAGATGGCGGAGCCTCCTGGTCCATGGTGAGCAAAGACCATCGCCTCGTACAACGGGCCTGGTACTATATCGAAGTGTTCGCGGATCCGAAAAATGAAGATCTTGTATATGTACTGAGCGCTCCCGCTTTAAAATCATCCGATGGCGGCAAAACATGGAGCCTGATCGATGGCGTACACGGTGACTACCACGACCTCTGGATCAATCCGGATAATGCGAGCAATATGATTCTCTCGGATGATGGTGGTTCCGTGGTCAGTTTTAACGGCGGACAATCCTGGAGTGCCCAAAGCAATATGCCTACGGGACAGTTCTACCGGCTCAATACGGATAACCAGTTTCCCTACCGCATTTACAGCGGACAACAGGACAATACGAGTATCAGCATCGCGAGTCGTGAGATCGGCGGCGGTGGTATTACCCCGCGCAGCTGGCGTGCATCTGCCGGTGGTGAAAGTGCCTTCCTGGCTTTTAATCCGGATGATACCCGCTATGTGGCGGGTGGCAGCTATCTCGGTACGATCGAATTTATTGATACCAAGAACAACGCCGGCACCAATGTAATGGCGGCTCCCATTCAATACCTCGGTCGTGATGCCAAAGACATGAAGTACCGCTATACCTGGAATGCCCCGATCATTTGTTCCCAACATGATCCGCGCGTATTCTACCATGGTGCACAGGTTTTGCTGCGTACGGATGACCTGGGTAAACATTGGACGGAAGTCTCCCCCGACCTTACCCGCAACGATAAAACGAAGCAGGGAAAAATGGGTGTGCCTTATACCAATGAAGCGGTCGGTGCCGAGAACTATGGCACCCTCGCCTATATTGCTGAATCCGCACAGGAAGCCGGTGTGATCTGGACCGGCAGCGATGATGGGCTCGTGTACCTCACGCGCGACAACTGCAAGACATGGACCAATGTAACTCCCGCCGGTTTACCCGAATGTCAGATCAATGCAATCGAACTCTCTTCTTTTGATAAAGGCACGGCCTATATTGCTACTACACGGTATAAATTCAACGATAAAGCACCGGGCTTATACAAGACCACGGACTATGGTAAAACCTGGACAAAGATTGATAACGGTATTCCCGTTGGCGCTTTCACCCGCGTACTCCGCGAAGATCCCGTGCGCAAAGAAATTTTATATGCCGGTACGGAAACAGGCATTTACATTTCCTGGAACGGTGGTAAAGACTGGTCACCCTTCCGGCTCAACCTGCCGGTAACCCCCGTGCAGGATTTAAAAGTAAAAGGGGATAACCTGATCGCCGCCACCAGTGGTCGTGCCATCTGGATCCTGGATGATCTGTCCGTACTTCGTCAGTATAACAAAGCCGACAGCAGTCTTCGTTTATACCAGCCCGTGGATGCGATGTTGCTCACCGGTTCCAGCGAACTGGATGGCAGCGATGAGAGTTTCAGCGGCACCAATTCTTTCCGGGGTGTGAATCCGGCCACCGGCATCACCCTTTATTATCAATTACCGGAAATAAAAGCGGGCGAAGCGATCACCCTCGAGATACAAAATGCCCATCAAAAAACAATTCGCGTTATTTCATCCGTAAAAGACAGTACCTACAAAAGATATGATGGCGGTCCGGGTCCCGAGCCCGTATTACCTGCGAAGAAAGGACTGAACCGTTTTGTCTGGAATCTGCGTCATGCCAGCATGCCTGGTGTACCCGATGTATATATTGAAAGCAGTTATTCCGGGCATAAAGCCATTCCGGGTAACTATCGCTTTATTTTAAAAGCAGGTGGTAAAACTGTCGAGACCTCCGCAAAGATCCTCGCCAATCCGGATTACCGGACCACGATGGAAGAGTATAAGGCCTATACCGCGCTCATGTCGGAGATGGAAGCCAATGTAACCGATATGCACAAACGGATCAACACACTCTATACTTCCCGCAAAAACCTGGAGTCCGTGCTGGCCGCCTTACCCGCCGGTGCGCAATACGAGGCCGTGCGCAAAGAAGCCACTGCCCTCATCACCCGCATGAAAACCTGGGACGAGGAAATGGTGCAACGCAAAGCCAAGGCCTACGACGACGTGGACAATTTCGACAATAAGTTCTCCGCCAACTACCTCTTCTTGATCAACCAGACCGAAAGCGATATTCCGCAGGTCAACCAATCCTCCCTCGACCGCAAGGCGGAAATGGATGCGCAGTGGAGTAAACTGAAAACACAGGCGGATGTATTCACCACGGTGGATATTCCGGGGTTGAATAAGAAGTTGTGGGAGCTGGGAGTTGGAGCAGTTCGCTAGATAGTAGTTAGAAGTTAGTAGTAAATACACCTCCTTAGAAAGCTTGTATTTTCTTTTTCTCCCAAGGTCATTGTCATTCCGACGTAGGAGGAAACTTCTTTCAGGGGCATCGGGCAATTCCCGACGTAGGAGGGACCTTGTATTTAATTGATTTGTTGTGACCTACGTTTCGAAAAAAGTCCTCTATACAAACTCAAGCAGAACATTCCCATCAATACCCAGGTGTTCATGGGCCGCTTTCAGAAAAGCAACATCAGGCTTTCTTTTTTTACTCATGATCTGGGACAACTTGGGTTCGCCGATACCTAATAGCCTGGCCAGTTCTTTTTGTTTCAGCTTGCGCTCATACATTTTAAGTTCAATAAGACCCTCCAGCGTTTTTGGGGCTGGTATACTGTAAATGGTTTTTTCATAGGTCTGGGCAGCCACGGCCAGTAGCCTTAGCGCCTCTGACTCAATTTCTGTTAAGCCTGCTTCACCTTTCTTCATCAGCGCATCAATCTTATCCATGGCTGCATTATATTCCTTTTCATTCCCGATCTGATAATTACCGGATTTGCTTTTACGTTTTGCCATATTATATTTTTTAGCCAACCATTCTCAATCACCCGATTGACTTTCTTAAAGTTCTGCCAGGTTTACCTTATCATATTCTTTGTGCGTTCCTATGAATTTTATATAAACAGTACGGACCCTGAAAATAATCCGGGCAATTAAACGAAAGCCATTGCCCTTAATATTAAATACATACAGGTCATTACCCACAGCATCTACGGTATTAAACATTTGACGCATCTCGTTGAAATTGGCCCAGTCAGATTTATCAACAATCGTATACCAATTATTCAGCTGATCTTCCACCTCCTTGTGCCGGTCTGTATATTCCCTGATAGTCCTGTAACTGATGATTACCACTGCCCCTGTTTGTGTTTTAAAAATAGAAATTTAATTTCATTTATTGAAATTAAAATTTTCAAGAGAGATGATCCGGAAAGGAGAGTTTATTTAGAAGAAGGGTGGTTGTTTTGGAGTTTGAAAGTGCTCCAAAAATAATCTCTGCGCCCTCCGCGGTTTTATTGAATTTTTACCGGTTTTTGACTAAAATTGATACTTTTTCGGCAAATAAATGGTTTTTCAGGCCTTTTTAGGTGTTTTGTAAATACTGCCTTCAAGGCCTGTTCTTCGTACTTCTTACCTCTTACAGTTGACCGACGCCTGGCCCAAAGCTTCCAGCTTTGGGGTTTTATTATGTCGCTTTCAGCGACGCATCGAAATGCAGAATGGGCCGCTCAACGAGGCTTCCAGCCTCGTCTGTATTTGGCGACGGTCCGGGGTTTGAGGGCCGTTCAGGTTTGAAGGTTATAATTGTGTCACCCCTTCGGGGCTAGCGGGCAGCTTCAATTCTACCGACCTATAATTGTATTACCCCTTCGGGGCTAGAAGAGCATTAGTTGTTTGTCGGGATTCTGCTTTTTATAATCATGTCACCCCTTCGGGGTTGGGTTTTCCAGCATTTAATCGAACTATACGAAATGATCATGTCATCCTGCCTGCCGAACGAAGCGTAGCGAAGGTGGGAGTAGCCGTTTGGAAAATGCATAGGGGTGCAGAAAAGGATTACTCGGCGTATCGAAGGGGAGGGTCTCCATTCGCCTCTCCTTGAGGACAGGGGGTGAGGTTCAAATGGCCGGGCGTAGGAGGTTCGTTATGGTCAGCAGGTCGGGGTTATCAGCCTCCCTGTATTCCTCTGCGCCTTCTGCGTCCTCCGCGGTTTTATTGAATTTTTGTCTGTTTTTTAATAAAAATGAGACTTTTTCGGCCAAAAAGTGGTGCTTTTTGAGCTATTGACGATTTTTTGAAAATGCCACTTAGAAGGCCCGTACTTCGTACTTCTAACCTCGTACTTGTGGTGTCAGCCCAGCTCCACATGCACCGACGTCCCCTTTCCGGCCGCCGAATCCACATCCCAATGTCCCTTCAAATATTCCACCCGGCTCTGGATATTGGTCCATCCAATTCCTTTCGTGCCTTTTAATATTTGGGGATCAAAACCCTTACCATCATCCTCGACCGTGATGCTGAAGGAGTCCCCTTTTTTGCTGACCTGCACGATGGCGGATTTGGCCGCAGCATGTTTGAGGGTGTTATTGATGAGCTCCTGTACGATCCGGTAAATATTGACGGCCGTGGTTTGTTCCACTACCTCATTTTCCAGGCCGATTGACTGATAGTTTACCAGCAACGCACCCGATTGGTTGATATCATTGCAAAAATCTTTCAACGCGGTATTCAACCCAAACCGGACCAGGGCCTCCGGCATCATATTGTGGGCCACCCGGCGCATTTCCTTAATGGAACTGTCGATCATATCCATACTGCGCTCAAATGCCTGCTGGTTATCAGGGGTCATCACCATATTTCCTTTCATCGTCTGAAAAGAAAATTTGATGCCGGACAACATTCCACCAAGACCGTCATGCAGATCCTTGGCTAATCGTGTTCTTTCCTGCTCTTCGCCTTTTAAAATGGCTTCGGTAGCGGTTAATTGCTGCAGGGCTTCCAGTTCGCTGATCCGTTGCTGCTGCAGTTTTTTCTTCTGCTGAAAATTTCGGTAGGCAAGAAAAGAAAACAACAGCAACGCCGCCGCCGCAGCGATAAGGAGATAGATCAGGTTCTTCCGCTTTTGTAACTGCGTCTCTTGTAATAATAACTGCTTGTCCTTTTTACTGGTTTCATATTTTTTCTCCAGATCCGTGATATACTTCCTGGCATCAAGACTGGTGACCGAATCGCTCACGTCCTTATATTTCTGATGAAATTCATAGGCTTCCTTGTAACGGCCCGTGGCTGCATAAACATCGGCCATATACCGGTGCCCTTCATCCAGCATATTGTAATACCCGATGCTGTCGGCAAGACGGATCCCCCCTTGCAGGTACTTTTCGGCATCGGCATATTTTTTCTGCTGAATGGAGACCCCGCCGAGTTGCAGTTGCGACTCAGCCTTACCATAACTGTAGCTATACTTCTCCGACACGCTATAACATTTTTTGAAATAAAATTCCGCAGAATCAAACTGCTCCAGTTGCCGGAACACCTGCGCCCGGATCAGGTAATAGCTAACCTGTATTTCCGGACTGTTGATCAGGCCTTTTTCATCAAAATAAATGCCGGCCGTATCTATATACTTTTTAGCCATAACCAGGTTATTCTGCTGGGTATGGACATACGCATTGGCCAATGTAAAACAGGCCATGAATATTTTCTGGCCGAGCCCGGTCTTTTTAGCAGCAGCCAGCGCTTTATAAGCATACTCGTTCTGCTGTTTCGGTTCACCGATTTCTCCGAACGTATTGGCGAGATTACAATAGGGTGTCACCAGATCGGACGGCGATGCCGCTTGTTCCAGCAACGCGATGCCCTTAAGGTAATACTCCACGGCTGTTTCGGTATCGTTGATCTCTTTGTATTTACTGCCCATATCATTATAAGTATTGGCCAGCATTTTAGGAGCCCGCGGATGATCAGATTCCTGGTAATTCAGAATGGCGGTATCCAGGATGGCAATCGCTTCTTCATAGCGGGCCGCATTGCTGTATAAATAAGCCATGTTCTGGTAAATCCTGCCCAGGTTATACTTCAGTTTCTTGCTTTTGGCAAAACGGATGGCATCGAGGTAGGCCTGACGTGACTTCGCGGTATCCACCAGTTCGTAATCAATGGCCAGCCGCATCATACTCACCGCCCGGTTGGTATCGGGCATGGAGCCCTTGAGTTCTTTGGCAATACTATCAATCAGGTGTTGCTGGGATTGGGCGGTTGTGAACACACAGGCAAATAAGGATAGAAAAACAATCTTTTTCATACAGAAATGTAGTCTTTTAGATGGATTTAGCCAATAATGGTGGTTGCCTGCTCTTGTGCTTCACTGGTTGAACCCCTTCGGGGTTCCGGGGGTTGTGGGGACGCGCGAACCCCGGATTTCATCCGGGGCTATTATTGTTTAGCCCTTTCAGGGTTAGGAGTACTATAATTGTTTTTGCAATCTCTGCTTTACTTTAAAAAATCGAACAATTCGATTTTTTAAATAGAAGTTTTTTCGAAAATAATAAGCCTGTTCAATCAGCTACTCATTACTCATCACTCATTACTCATTGTTACATCCCATACTCACTCAAAAACTTAATCCGCATAATCTTCAACTGTTCCCAATTAAAATTATACTCACTCAGTTCTTCCTGCGCCACTTGTAATGAGGAGGTCTCACAACTCTTAAAATACTCAATGATCTCATCCTGGTCATCCTCGTCGAGCATCTCGTCAATGGCATAAGTGAGATTAAGCTTGGTACCGCTGGCGGCAATGGTTTCCATTTCCTCAAGCATTTCATCCATGCGCCAGCCTTTGTTCTTCGCGATGGTTTCGAGAGAAACTTTTTTATCCGTATTCTGGATGATGTATACTTTATTGCCACTCTTATTAACCACACTCTTCATCACAAAATCATCGGGACGCTCAATATTATTATCCTCGACATATTTTTTAATCAGTTCCACAAAGGGCTTCCCGTATTTCAAGGCCTTGCCCTTGCTCACACCCTGGCATTTCTCCAGGCCTTCGAGCGTAATGGGATAAAACGTGGCCATATCCTGCAGGGAAGATTCCAGGAAAATGACAAATGGAGGCAGGCTCTTTTTCTTCGCTTCTTTCTGCCGCATATCTTTCAACATCTCAAACAATTGCTCGTCCGTTGTTGCACCGGTACTGACTTCCACATTTTCCTCATCGTCGGCATTGGCATCGTCGTAGAGGTTATTAAGCACGATCTTGAAGGATTTTGGCTTTTTCAAAAATCCTTCCGCATTTTTAGTAAACTTCAATACCCCGTATTCTTCAATATCTTTTGTCAGCAATCCTTCAAGGATCATCTGGCGGATCAGCGAATTCCAGAAATGATTGTCGCGGTCATTGCCACTGGCAAATACATCCAGTACATCATGCCGGAACATCTGAATCTGCGGCGTAAGCCGGCCGCTGATGATCTGCACCACATAATCCGTGGCAAACCGTTCATCGAGGGCTTTGATGACTTTTAATACCAGCACCGCTTCGTCCTTCGCCTCTATTCTTTCTTTCGGATGTTTACAGTTATCACATTGGCCGCAATTTTCCGGCTCATACTCCTCGCCGAAATAACTCATCAGGATCTTCCTCCGGCATACACCGGTTTCGGCAAAAGCCACCGTCTCATTAATCAGCTGCGCACCCACCTCTCTTTCACTCAGCGGCTTGTCACGCATCAGATGTTCCAGCTTACTCACATCCTTATGCGAATAATACAACACACATTTTCCCTCGAGTCCGTCACGGCCGGCACGACCAGTCTCCTGGTAATAGTTTTCAATACTCTTGGGAATATTATAGTGGATCACAAACCGGATATCCGGTTTATCAATGCCCATCCCGAAAGCAATGGTGGCACAGATTACCTGTACATCTTCGCCGAGAAACTGGTCCTGGCGTTCGGCCCTCAGTTTACTGTCGAGTCCGGCATGATAGGCTACGGCTTTAATCCCGTTGGCCATTAAAATATCAGCAAGTTCCTCCGTGGTTTTGCGGTTCAACGTATAAATGATCCCGCTCTTTTTCTTCATACTCTTGATAAAGCGGACAATATTCTCATCAGTCTGCGCCTTCTTGATCTTAGGCAGTACTTCATAATAGAGATTGGACCGGTTAAAAGAGGATATATAAATATTGGGTTCCCGCAGATCGAGGTTCTTCACAATATCACTCTGCACTTTGGGCGTGGCCGTAGCCGTCAGGGCAATCACGGGCACATCGGGATTTATCTGGATCATCATCTCACGGAGACGGCGGTATTCAGGGCGGAAATCATGTCCCCACTCGGAAATACAATGCGCTTCATCCACGGCGAAGAAAGATACTTTGAGATCGGAAAAAAATTCGAGGTTCTCCTGCTTGGTCAGGGTCTCGGGAGCCACATAGAGCATCTTGGTCTTACCCGCAAGCAGGTCATCATGCACCTCCTTTATTTCTTTTTTGTTGAGAGTGGAGTTGAGAAAATGCGCCACTTCATCATTGCTGCTATAACCCCGGACCAGGTCCACCTGATTCTTCATCAGGGCAATCAGCGGGGAAACAATAATGGCCACACCGTCAAGCACCATGGCGGGCAGCTGGTAACAAAGGCTTTTTCCACCGCCGGTCGGCATGATCACAAACGTATCACGACCGGCCATCAGGGATTCTATTGACTTTTCCTGTGTTCCTTTGAATTTATCAAAACCGAAATACTCCTGAAGTGCTTTATGCAGATCAAACCGGTTTTTGCTGGCGGGGGCCTTTTCTTTAGTTTTTGCGGCTTTTTTAGCGGCCGGCTTCTTTACAATAGTTCCCATTTCTCTAGTTTTTCATCATAGGAGTGTCCTTATGGACAGGGCATTTTGATTAATGCTGGTTCTTTAAGGTAATCATTTTTACCCGAACGGGGTGGTCCAACCGCGTTTTTTTTCCGCTCCTAAGCGTTAATACTGGGGTGTTGAGGATAAATTTTGGCCTGGCCGCGATAGTTGATTTTCTAAACCTGTGCGAGTCATTCTGCCACTTTCCGATCCCCCCAATTAAAGGACGGCGAATTTACGAATCTTTGACCGTCCGGGGCGGGCCATTATTGTTAAAAAAGACCAGCCCATAACTGAAAACCCGCTTTCCCCTGAATAATTTATAATTTTGCCGCATTATTATGGCGTCCATCAAAGAAGTTGCCTTAAAAACCATTGATTTAGAAGCCCGTGCGATAGCCGGTTTAGCCCCCTTTATCAATGACGATTTCGAAAAAGCGGTAAACGCCATCTTTTCGGGAAAAGGCCGTGTTGTAATCAGTGGCATCGGCAAAAGCGCCATTATTGCCCACAAAATCGTGGCGACCTTCAATTCCACTGGCACTCCCTCCATATTTATGCATGCGGCCGACGCCATCCATGGCGACCTGGGCATGGTACAACAGAACGATGTGGTGATGGTGATCAGCAAAAGCGGCGAAAGTCCCGAAATTAAAGTCCTGATTCCTCTGCTCCGCAATTTTGGCAATCCCCTGATCGCCATGGTAGGTAATACCGACTCCTACCTGGCCAGAAACGCCTCTATCGTATTGAATACCAGCGTAGAACAGGAGGCTTGTCCCAATAACCTGGCGCCCACCAGTTCCACCACGGCCCAGCTTGTAATGGGCGATGCCCTGGCGATCTGCCTGATGGAACTGAACGGTTTCCAGTCCAACGACTTTGCTAAATTTCACCCGGGCGGCTCGCTGGGCAAAAAGCTCTACCTCCGTGTTTCCGATCTGCATGCCGACAATGAAAAGCCGCAGGTGCTGTCCGGCCAGACCTTGAAAGAGGTAATCGTGGAGATGACTGCCAAAAGACTGGGTATCACCGCCGTAGTGGAAACAGATGGCAGCCTGCTCGGCATCATCACCGATGGAGACCTTCGCCGGATGCTGGAAAAGAACAGTGATATTGAAAAAGTAAAAGCCGGGGATATCATGACCCGCAATCCCAAGACCATCGGTTCCGACGAACTTGCCATCAGCGCCCTTGATGTATTAAGAAAAAATGAAATATCGCAATTGGCGGTTACTCAGGAAGGAAAATACAAGGGAATCATACATTTGCACGACCTAATAAGAGAAGGATTAATATGAACAAGCACCACTACGTAGCCATCATGGCCGGAGGAATCGGAAGCCGCTTCTGGCCAATGAGCCGTACCAATTTTCCGAAGCAGTTTCTCGATATTTTAGGAACAGGAAAGACCCTGATACAACAAACTTTTGAACGATATGCTCATTTTGTTCCAAAGGAAAATATCTATGTGGTGACTTCTGAAGAATATGTCGGCATCGTTGCGAACCAACTTTCCGATATTCCCGCGGAAAATATCATTGCAGAACCTTCGCGGAAAAACACCGCGGCCTGCATTGCCTATATCGCCTTCAAACTCTATCAGAAAGATCCGGAAGCCCTGATGATGGCGGCACCAGCCGATCACCTGATCATGGAAAAAGATGAGTTTGCCAAAACAGCCCTGAAAGCACTGGATTTTGTAGGCAACAATAATGCACTGGTAACTATTGGTATTAAACCAACCTACCCGAACACAGGCTATGGTTATATTCAATATGAAACCAAAGAAGCGGCCCCTGAAATCTACCAGGTAAAAACATTTACCGAAAAACCGAACCAGGAAATTGCAAAGGCCTTTATCGCCAGTGGTGACTTTCTCTGGAATGCAGGCATCTTTACCTGGAAAGTAAAAAACATCCTCACGGCTTTTGAAAAACACCTGCCGGAAGTATATGATGTTTTTGCGGCGGAGAAAGACCATTTTAATACCGGGGCGGAAAAAGAAGCCATCGAGCGTATCTATCCCCAGTGTACCAATATCTCCATCGACTTCGGGGTAATGGAGAAAGCCGAAAATGTATATGTCATCCCTGCCGGCTTTACCTGGAGCGACCTCGGTACCTGGCACAGTGCCTGGGAAAATATGGAAAAAGACTATTTCGGCAATGCCGTAAAGGGTAACAAAGTAATGGTGATGGACGCCAAGAACTGTATGGTACACGTACAGGATGAAAAACTGGTAGTACTGCAGGGACTGAATGACTATATCCTCGTGGATACCAAAGATGTACTCCTCATATGTAAAAAAGAAAAAGAGCAGGAGATAAAGGAATATGTGGCGGAAGTGAAGCGGAATATGGGGGATGGGTTTTTGTAGGTTGTTTTCTTAGGACAATATTTTTTATAAAGAAGCCCTGGTGTATGCCGGGGCTTTTCTTTGCAGTTGAAAAGTTGATAAGTTAAAAAGTTGACAAGGCCCTAAACCAGAAAAAGTCATATCGGCGTGGAAAAAAACCTATATGGTAAATAAGCAAATAGTTCAAAATCTTTGCTACCTTTTCTAAGTAAACTCCCTGTCAACTTATCAACCTTTCAACCTGTTAACTTCCCATGTATCCCTACCTCAACACCCTCTTCCTCGATATCGAAACCGTTCCGCAGGAACCCTCCTTTGACGGATTGCCGGAGGAGTGGAAAAAATTATGGGAGTTGAAATCACAGCACCTGATCCGGAATAAAGAGGAGGAGACAGCGGCCACCATCTATCCGCGGGCGGGTATCTATGCTGAGTTTGGAAAAATTATCTGTATCAGTTGTGGCTTCTTACAAGGGTCTGGGGTGGATAAAAAAATAATCCTGAAATCTTTTGCGGGGGATGATGAGAAACAGCTGCTCACTGATTTTATTGATATGTTGAAAAAATGGTCGGCTACCGGCAGCCGCCATCTCTGTGCCCACAACGGCAAGGAGTTTGACTTTCCCTATCTCTGCCGCCGCATGATCATCAACAAGCTGGCGATCCCGGCTATGCTGAACATAGCCGGTAAGAAACCCTGGGAGATCCCGCACCTGGATACGATGGAACTCTGGAAATTTGGTGATTTTAAAAGTTATACTTCCCTCAACCTGCTGGCCCATACATTGGGAATTCCCACTCCTAAAGATGATATTGACGGAAGTATGGTGTGGGAAGTATACTGGAAAGAAAAGAACCTGTCCCGCATCATCACCTATTGCCAGAAAGATGTGATCACCGTCGCGCAGGTCTTACTGAGGATGGGCGGAGAAACCCTGATACCTGAACATAACATTGAAATAAAATAACCATGGAACGAATTAATTACTCCTCCGGTGCCAAATGGGAAGATATTGTCGGTTACAGCCGCGCCGTTAAGATTGGAAATACGATTGAGATCACGGGTACCGTAGCCGTGGATGCCAATAACGAACTGGTCGGGAAAAATGACGCCTATGCACAGACCCGTTTCATTATTGAAAAAATAGAAGCCGTATTAAAAAGAGCCGGCGCTTCCTTATCCGATGTGGTGCGCACCCGTATGTTTGTCACCGACATCTCCCGCTGGGAAGAATATGGCCGTGCTCACGGCGAATTTTTCAGTACCATCAAACCCTGTACCTCCATGATCGAGGTAAAGGGCCTCATCGATCCGGAGTATTTGATTGAGATTGAAGCGACGGCAATCATTTCTGATAAATAAAAATAGTATTTTGAAAAAAACTTTTGTTCCGCTACTATTATTGGTGGCGCTTTCCTGCACCGAACACAAAAAGCCGGACACTGAACCCACACCGGTTATCACCCCGCTGCCACCAATTGTTGACAGCCTGCTTATCACCGACAGCAGCTGGGGGCTGATCCAACAGGACATGAACTATTCTGATCTGAAAGTGATTTACGGAGAAAGCAAGCTCAAAGACGAACGCATCTGCGGACCTGAGTGTGTGGACTCTGTGGATGTCACCAAGCTATTCCCGGGTACCTCCAACGAAGCGATCATATACTGGAAAGACAAAGCCTGGCATAAAACCATCTCGATGATCGTCTGCTACCAGGAAGGCGCACAGTATCACACCGACAAGGGACTGAAAATAAAAAGCGGGATCATTGAACTGCTACAACTGAATGGAAAAAAGATCAGCTTTATGGGTTTTGGCTGGGATTATGGAGGTACCATCACCTCCTACAACTGGGGTGCATTAGAAAAGTCAGTCCTCCGCTATGAACTGGACCTGGCTATAGCACCCGCTGAAAACGAGATGTCCGTGTTTGGCGACACATACTTCGATACCGATATGCCACTCGTAAAAAAACTATTACCGGATATTTATATCCGAAAAATAACTTTAGTCCTTAATCACCATGAATATTGAATCCCTCCGCGATTACTGTCTCTCCAAACCCGGTGCAGAAGAAACCATGCCTTTTGGTCCTGATACGCTGGTGTATAAAGTAAATAACAAGATCTTCCTGTTGGTAGGGCTTGATTCGGCGGACCTGCGATTTAATGTAAAATGTGATCCCGACAAAGCTATTGAACTCCGCGATGAATACGCCTGTGTGCTCCCCGGCTTTCACATGAATAAAAAGCACTGGAACACCGTTGTCGTCGATGGATCTGTTTCCAATGCATTATTAAAAGAGTGGATCGATCATTCGTACACCCTGGTGGCCCGGTAAGAGGCTGAGCGCTGGTGGTGTGAGTGCTGTTGGTGTTATCACCAACAGCAATATCACCAACAGCATAGCATATCTTTGTTGGTGATAACACCAACAAAGTACATATGACCCCCACGATCAACTCCAAGCTCCCCAACGTAGGTACCACCATCTTCACCGTCATGAGCGGACTGGCCACCGAGTATAATGCTGTCAACCTCGGACAGGGCTTTCCTGATTTTCCGATGAGTCATGAGCTGACCGGGCTGGTGGACAAGGCTATGAAGGATAATTTCAATCAGTATGCACCTATGCCGGGCTGGATGCCCCTCCGTGAAGCGATTGCAGAAAAAGCGAATTTCCTCTACGGCGCTTCGGTGAATCCTGATACCGAAATCATTATTACGCCCGGGGGTACCTATGCAATCTATTCCGCTTTTACGGCGATTCTTCGTCCGGGTGATGAAGTGATTGTGTTTGAACCCGCTTATGATAGTTATATCCCGAATATTGAGATCAATGGTGCGGTAGCCGTACGCATTCCGCTGGTCTATCCCGATTATCATATTGATTGGGAGGCGGTAAAAAAAGCCATCACTCCGAAAACAAAAGCGATCATTATTAATTCGCCACACAATCCTACCGGTAGTGTAATTGGTGAAAAAGATATTGAAGCCCTGCGGGCCATTATAGCCGGCACGGGTATTTTTATTATCAGTGATGAGGTGTATGAACACCTGATTTTTGATGCGATTCCGCACCAGAGTATGCTTCGCTATCCGGATCTGCTGGAGCGTAGCTTTGTTTGTTTCTCCTTTGGTAAGGTGTATAACTGTACCGGCTGGAAGCTGGGTTATTGTATTGCCCCGGCCCCGCTGATGAAAGAATTCAGGAAAGTACACCAGTTCAATTGCTTCAGCTGTTTTACTCCTTCCCAGGTGGCGCTGGCTTCTTTTTTAAAAAACCGGGAGGCCTATCTCGGACTCTCTTCCTTTATGCAGTCGAAAAGGGATGCGTTCAGCCAACTGATGCAAGCCACCCGTTTTGACCTGCTGGTCAGTCATGGCAGTTATTTCATCTGTGCAAAATATAACCGCATCAGTGACGAAGCCGATAAGGATTTCGCGATCCGCCTCACGAAAGAGGCCGGTGTGGCCACCATACCTGTTTCTGCTTTTTACCAGGATAGTAAGGATGATAAAGTGCTGCGCTTCTGTTTTTCGAAAAACCAGGATACTCTGGAAAGGGCCGTGGAAAAACTGGTACATCTTTGACCTTGTTGCTTCAGGTTGCACTTTATCTTATTTACCTCAATACAAGATTCCTCCTTCGTCGGAATTTTTATCCAATACTTACAGACCCTCTTCTACCCCTCCTGCGTCGGGGTGACAAGGCCTCTTAGAGCATTCA
>Ga0116157_10001953_pt1 | contig 20381 bp, 23 predicted proteins | sample AD_UKC048_MetaG_FD_89882 | JGI IMG/M metagenome (GOLD analysis project Ga0116157, IMG submission 89882) | Active sludge microbial communities of municipal wastewater-treating anaerobic digesters from USA - AD_UKC048_MetaG | ecosystem: Engineered > Bioreactor > Anaerobic > Digestate | place: USA...
GGGCAACCCTAATCTCTCTTTGCTCCGTTTCGCTACGCTTCACTCCACAAAGAGAGATTAGGGTTGCGATATTAAGAATACATTTGTACTCCTAAAAGTTGCATTTACTAATTGAACTTACGAAAATAAGAAAATTATTACAGACACAGCTAATTTCATTCAAATTTACAATACAGGAACTGTTTATTTTATAAAACTTAGAGTTATTACAAAGACTTTCAATGTTAAACTGAAAATCCGGTACAGAAAAGGATTTACTTTTAGTTATAATTAAATCTTCGCCATTTTGTTTTAATATGCTTATAATTTCATGTGTTTTTAATCTAATATATCGGTTATTCATTCTTATAAAAATCCTATCGGACTTTTCCTTATCATATATCTGCAATGTTTTTTCAATAGATTTATAAACAGATTTTAAAAATCTTGGATATTCGATAGGTTTTAACAAATAATCTGTTACATCATAATCGAAAGTATTTAAAGCATATTTTCTGTCTCCAGAAATAATGATGATTCTGATATCATCGTCAGCCTCATCAAGAAATTCCAAACCACTCATTTCGGGCATTTCGATATCCAAAAAGACAATATCAATTTCTTCGTTCAAAATTATATCTTTTGCTTCGAGTGGATTTTTAAAAGCCCCTTTAAAATTCAGCAAATCGCATTTATTAATAAATGAAGAAAGTTGTTTTTGTATTATGGGGTCATCATCTATAATAATACAATTCATACAACTTTTCTATAATTAACATATTTTTATACGCTGTTATTAATGAAATTGTTTTAAAAAAAACGTCAAATTAAATTTAATTCTACTTTGGTGTTGTTTTTATCTATATTAAATAATTTTGTTATGACATTCTGAATTATTTCAATATCTCCTGAAGAATGTATAACAACTTTTCTAACATGACTATCTGTTCTAAAAATCTTGTTTGTCATCAACATATCTTTCGTCCTCCTTGCAACAGGTTCAGCTGAATCTACAATTGTAACATTAGTTCCCACCGTCTTTTTTATCAGATCAAAGAAATATGGATAGTGAGTACAACCAAGAACTAATTGATCAATATTTGAATTTAAAAATGGATTTGTGTATTGCTTAACCAGTGATTCGGCTTCCTTACCTTCAAATATTCCCTTTTCGGCAAGTTCAACTAAACCTTTGGCTACCTGAAGATGCAAAACGACATAATCTTTATATTTCTCGCTTGTTTTAAGAAAATGGTTTCCGCGAAATGTTCCTTCTGTTGCAAGTACTCCGATATGTCGTGTTTTAGTATTAAGACAAGCGGGTTTAACAGCAGGCTCCATTGCTATAATAGGTATTTTAAATCTTTTTCTCATTTCCTGAACTGCTGCTGCTGTTGCTGTATTGCATGCAATAACAACTATTTTGCAATTTTTGTCAAGTAAAAACCTAATAATATAATCACACATCGCGATTATTTCCTCAGCCGATTTGTGTCCATATGGAGCATTTCTGCTATCAGCATAATATACAAAATCTTCATTAGGAAGTCTTTCTAAAAGTTCTTTTAAAACGGTAAGTCCACCTATCCCGCTATCAAAAACTCCAATGGATCTGGTCATAATTTGGTTTTTAATTCACAAAAGAAAACATTTCATGTTTTAATAATAAGTTGAAATTTTATAAAAAAAAATCCCGAAAAATTCCGGGATTAAAATTAATAAAATTATTTTAATTATTGAATTCCTAATTTTGTTTTAACTAATGGAGTAATATCAACACTTTCTGAAGAAAAATACAACAAAGTAGATACGTCGAAAACATATATCAAACCTTGTTCTTCTCCAACAAGTTTAATTGCATCCTGAATTTTTGTATAAATCGGTTCAAGTAACTCTACTTCTTTGTTTTGCATATCTTCCTGAGCTTGTGTCTGAAATGTCTGGATTCTCTGCTGAAGATTGACTAATTCCTCTTGTTTCATTTGTTTGATAGATGGCGAATATGTAGCTTCGTTTGCCGTATAATCATTATATTTGGTTTCGAGTTCTTCGTTCAGTGCCAATAACTGTTTTTCAAGTGTCATTGCGTACTGTTCGATATTCTTTGTGGCTTCCTCTTTTTCAGGCATCAGTGTAAACAGAGTATTTGAATCAACATGTCCGAATTTTCCTTTTTGAGCAAAGCAACTCATTGCAAACACAGATATCAATAATAATAAACTAATTTTTTTCATAATCTTTTATTTTAAATTTTGGCAAATATAATACAATATTAGTTTTTATAACCTAATTTCTTTAATACATCATCGCTTTTGTCATAGCGAGGATCAGTATATAGCATATTAAGACTGTTTGCCGTGTCAAAAATTACAGCATAAGAACCTTCGACTGCTATTTCTTTGATTGCATTATAAATATCATCCTGAATAGGTTTGATAAGTTCTTCACGTTTTTTGAATAAAAGTCCTTCCTTACCAAAATATTTCTGTTGCAATTCTCTCATTTCTTTTTCTTTCTGCATTATCTCTTCTTCTCTTTTTATTCTTAACTCTTCTGTTAACAATACTCTTTCTGCCTGATAATCTTTATACATTTTGTCTATTTGTTCTTTCATTTGATCAATTTCTTTTTTCCACTCTGCAGAAAGATCATCGAGTTGCGTTTTTGCAGTTTCATAGAGAGGAATGTTGTTCAAAATGTATTCAGTGTCAACATATGCATATTTCTGAGCCATTATAATACCCGAAAACAAAGCGATTAATGAGAATAAAAATAGTTTTTTCATAGTTTTATATTTTATTTGTTTCAAATTTAGCCATTTACAAATTACGTTCCAAAGAATAAATTAAAATTGTTGACCGATAACAAAATGAAATCGACTGCCATTCTGACCAGTTGATCCATCAATCTCATCGAATCCGTAACCCCAGTCCACGCCCAGCATGCCAATCATAGGCATATAAATTCTAACGCCAACGCCAGCAGACCGTTTAACATTAAAAGGATCAAAATTATCGAAGCTGTTCCATGCATTTCCTGCTTCCACAAAACCTATAGCATACAAAGTAGCAGTTGGAGCTAATGAAAGAGGATATCTCAGTTCAACAGAGAACTTATCGTAAATATTACCTCCGTTTGCAGGAGTCAATGAACTGTTTGAATAACCTCTAAGTCCGATATTTTCGAGCCCATAAAGACTGTATGAATACAAACCATCCCCTCCCAGTTGAAATCCTTCGAATGGAGATGGTCCGACTTCTTTATTATACATACATAACATTCCGAATTCAAATTTTGTCATTAACACTAAAGCACGCGAGCTTCCGTCCCTGCTGCCGAATAGTGTAGTAAAGTTCTGACCTGAGAATGTATATTTATGGTATTCAATCCATCTGTACCTGTCCTGAGCTGACATATCGTCAGAATAAACCTTCCCGTTGAACAAGGAATACGGTGGAGTAAGTTCAATAGATAGTGAATATGTCGAACCCATTGTCGGGAATATTGGGTTTGGCCCCGAGGAATGTCTTCCTAAGACGGTCTTCAAACTTAAATTATTTGAATAACCTGTTCGATATAGTGAAAAATTTGGATAATTATTCAAATCATAATATTTATATCCTAATTCGGAATATAGTGTAAAATAGTCATCAGGAACCTTCAATCTTTGGCCTAAACCAATTCCAGCACCTGTGACTTTGTAGTAATATGATGCAGTATCCTTTGAAGTGTATTTGTCTGATAATATAGAATGATAAACAGAAGTTGTAAGAGAGTTAGGTTTTTTCCCGCCAAACCATGGCTCAACAAAGCTAAAACTATAATTTTGATAAAATAAACCTGAGGTTTGCCCTCTTATCGAAAGTCTTTGTCCGTCTCCTGTAGGTAAAGGTCTGTAAGCTCTTGGATTAAAAATATTCTTAAGAGAAAAATTATTGAACGAAAGACCAAGTGTGCCTACAATCATTCCTGCACCATAACCACCGGATAATTCGACCTGATCGGAAGGTTTTTCTTCAACTATATATTCAAGATCAACTGTGCCTGCAACCGGATCGGGTTGAAAGTCAACATTGAGTTTTTCGGGGTCAAAATACCCTAATTGTGCCAATTCTCTAATGGTCCTTTGCACTTCGGATCTTTTGTAAAGAGCTCCGGGGCGTGTTCTAATCTCTCTTATGACTACGTGATCATTGGTTCTTGAATTTCCAGTTATTGTAACTCTGTTTATCCGAGCTTGTTTGCCCTCATAGACTCTCATTTCAATATCAATGGAATCATTCTCGACCAGTATTTCAACAGGAGTAATATTAGAAAACAGATATCCATTATCCTGATAGACTGACATTACACCTGCCGGATCATAAAGTAATTTTTCCTCAAGCAATGTACTATTATAAACGTCTCCGGGGAGAATCCCAAGAATTTTTGATAAAACATCAGAACTATATTTAGTATTTCCCAACCATGTAATATTCCTGAAATAATACTTTGTCCCTTCATCAATTTTAATTATCAGATTTATGGTTTGATCTTCATTTACAATTATCGAATCAGAAATTATTTTAGCATCTCTGAATCCTAATTCATTATATTTCTTTATGATAGCTGTTTTATCAGTCTCATATTTATCAGAGATTAGCTTGGAAGGTTTAAAGAGATTATACCATCTTTTCTGCTTTGTCTCTTTCATTGCTCTTCGTAACATAGCATCAGCCACAACTTTGTCTTCGCGGTAAAAATTATAGAATTTTTTTTCTTTTCCAATGCTATCATTCCCGATAAAAACTATATTGTCAATTTTTACCTTATTTTTTTTGTTTACATTGAACGTCAGGATAACCGAATTTACTAAAAGAGTATCATTTTCCTGAACAATATCAACTTCGACATTCCTAAAACCCTTATCGATAAAATAATCCTTTATGTATTTTTCGGCTGTCAACAAAGTATTTTCTGTAACTTGAGTCCCTTTAATAAGTTTTATCAAATCTCTTATATCATCAGCTTCAGATTTCTTTATTCCAGTGAATGAAAATCTTGACAATCTTGGTCTTTCTTGAAGATATATATCTAGAAATGCCTTATCATTAATGATTTTTGTCAGTGATATTTTTACATCTGAAAATAATCCTTGGTCCCATAACTTTTCTATTGCGTCTGTGATTTCGTCTCCGGGGATATTTATTTTTTGACCAATTTCTAAACCTGTTAAGTATAATAAAACATTCTGGTCAAGATATTGTACTCCTGAAATTGTTACTCCGCCTATTTCATACTCTTTTGGCTCTGAATAGTCAATCGTTGTCAACCTTGTTTTTAAGTCGTCCTGAGCATAAAAACTTAGCGAAAATAGTAAGAAAAAAGGAAGTAAAAGGTATATGTTTTTCATTAAATGATTCTGTTAAGTTAATTGTTCACTTGTTTTTCCAAATCGTCTCTCTCTGTTTTGATAATCAACTATTGCTTTGTAAAAATCTTCTTTCGAAAAATCCGGCCATAATGTAGTCGTGAAATACAACTCGGAGTATGCCAACTGATACAATAAGAAATTACTAATTCGTTCCTCTCCACTAGTTCTGATAAGTAATTCGGGATCAGGAATTCCATTTGTTGATAAGTAAGTGCTAAATGTTTCTTCGTCAATCAAATCTCTTGAAATTTTCTTATCATCGCAGTCCCTAATCATTTTTTTAACAGCGTTAATAATGTCCCATCTACCGCTATAACTGAGAGCAATAACAAAATTAAGTGAATCATTATCCTTTGTTTTTTCGATAGCCTGATTCAATTTCTTCTGAACATTTTCAGGGAGTTTATCAATTTGTCCGATTACGCGGATTCTTATTTTGTTTTTATTAATTTCATCGAACTCCTTATCAATAGAATTAGAAAGCAAACTCATTAATCCACTGACTTCGGAATGTGGTCTATTCCAGTTTTCTGTGGAAAAAGCATAAACAGTTAAATATTTAATTCCTAATTCACCACACACTTCGATTGCCCTTTTTACAGATTTCGCACCTTCCTGATGACCCGAAAGTCTCATTTTTCCCTGAGATTTTGCCCATCTACCATTTCCGTCCATTATAATGGCAACATGTGCAGGTATTTTTTCTTTCTTTATCTTTTCAATATAAGACATACGATTCTGTTAATAAATATAATATGCTGGACATCCCAATCCTCCCAGTTTAAATGTGTATGACAAAGTAATACTTGCCAAAGAATACCAATCTTTGTTATATAAAAACCCTATCTGTCTATGCATATTTGCTTCACTGAGTGGAGTCCCATAATTTGGATTATATACATCAAGATCTTCACCTGATAATGAGTCCAAATTGTCAGTAAATGTTTTTCTAAAACTCCATTCTGCACCGATAACAAGGTGAGAGTTGATGTTTTTCTTTATTCCAAATCCAATGGGTAATGCCAATCCAAAAGTGCTTTGGGAAGAGCTGGCAAAATAAACTGCCAGACCTGTCTGTATATATGGAGTAAAACTTCTTCTTTTCATTTCACATAATTCATAAGGTAAAAAATGTACTTCAAACTGCATTGCCAACTCTATCAGCATAGTTTCGAAATCTCTGTTTCTGGATAACTGAAAATCATTAGTAAAATCAGCATCAGCAGCAGACAATTCGGTATAAAGACCACTAAATCGAAGAACATATCTAGAATTGAAATGATACTTTGCAAATATTCCCGCGTTCAAATGTGGAGAATAAAAGTGTTTAGCGAGATTAATGTCTCCCATATAATATGATCCTCCTGCTAAAGCTCCTATTTCTGCACCACCTTGTTGTGGAAAAACATTGAAGGACAAAAACAATGTTATAATGAAGCATATAAAAACAAGAAACTTTATTTTTAACAAATCAAATATAGAATTAAACAATATTTTCATTCTATCCAACATAACAATTAAAACGCACAAGTAATAAAAATATTACAATTATCATTAGAATTTTGCTTTACCTGGTGCAGGAGGTCTGAGTTTATAAGAAACTTTCAATGTTAAAAATATGAAAGCATCATTATATTGATTTTGACCTCTTTGTTGTCCTGGACCTGTCCCAATCCAATCAGGGTTCGCAGTACCACAACTAAAAAAAGCAGCTATAGGGTCAGTAAATAAAGCAGGATCAATATAAGTATTACTGACATCATCAACATAATCCGTAAAAGTATATCTCACTCCAGCTTCGAAGCCTATTCCAAGGTTTCTGTCAATGATAAAATTTAACCCCAACCCGGCAGGAATTGCAAGAGTAACACGTTTATATTTTTCTCTTGTTGAAATAATCCCCTGCCCCTCTGTTCCTAATGGTTGAAGCTCATACCAAGTGCCATCGAGATATCTTGCTTTTGGGTTAAAATAAATTGCACTGACACCAGTAAAAATATAAAAATTCGGTCGGTTGCTTTGTCCTTTTACCCTACGAAGGTCATATCTGTGTCCATATTTTTCGCGGACAATAGAGAAGTCAATTGTTGCAGACAACTCAACTATAGGGGAACGGAAACTAAGATTTCTGCTATGACGATGATATTCTTCGGTATAACTATCATTACCATATACTCTGCCGTAAAATATTGTAGCCCTTGCAGCCCATGCTTCCGACAACTTGTAGCTATATCCGCCTTCAAATAGGAATCTTGAGGATTGTAAATCAAAATCTTTAACAAAATGTGAACCTATTGTATTGGCACCTCCCAACTCACCAAAAAAGTTAATGGAACCAGCACCTAAGAAAACTTCATGACGGATTTTACTCCAGTGAACATTATATTGAGCTTGTACAAAAAACGATGTACAAATCAAAATTCCACATAAAATGACAATTTTCTTCATTTTAATCATATATATCAATTTCCTCTAAATTGTTGATTTTCAACAACTTAGTTTCTTATGTCGGTTCCCCACATAAGTTTACCTCTTAAGGTGCTAAAATACGTATTTTCAAATAAATTTACAAAAATAATATTAAATTTTGCTTTTCTTATTGTAATTTCTTTAAGATTTGTAATTCCATAAGCTCTATAATCAAGTGATGCCAAGACTTTACTTTCTGCAGAATCAACAGAAATTTTTATTTCGCTTTTTGCAGGAATAATTAAAGGCCTGACAGTAAGATTATGATTTGCAATCGGAGTTATGAGTATAACATCAGAATAAGGTGCAACAATCGGACCTCCGCAACTCAAAGAATATGCTGTTGAACCTGTCGGAGTAGCAATAATAAGACCGTCAGACCAATATGTATTAATATAATTACCATCTGCATACACCTTTGTTTTAATCATATTTAACCTTGATTTCTTTTGAATTGCAAATTCGTTGAGGCAAAAATTAATATCCCCATAGAATTTATTTTCCGCTTCAACTTCAATCAACATTCTTTCTTCGAATTTGTATTCTCCTTTTATTAATTGATTTATTGCCATTAATAAATTTCCACTGTTTACATAAGCTAAAAAGCCCAAACGTCCCGTATTAATACCCAACACAGGAATTCCACTGTCTTTAACTATTGTAGCACTTTCGAGAAAAGTTCCGTCTCCACCAATACTTAATAAGAAGTCGAATTTTATATCAGAAGGAAGATTTTGTTCATATAATCCTTTAACAACTGGATTATAGAAAACCTTTGTTCTAAGAAATTCTGCAAACTTGCTATTGATGTAAATTGAAACATTATTTTTATTTAATTCCTCGAAGAGCTGGATTGCCATCCCAAAAAAACTACTGCCGAAATTTCTGCCATAAATTGCTATAGTCATAATCAAAACAATTTATATAATGGTGTTTTATAATTTACAAATATACCTGTTTTACTTGAATATCCTAAATAAGCCACATAAATACTTAATAATCTGTCATAATAAGTTTCGAGATTTATTGCCATTCCTGTACTGAACAACAATTTATCGTTCATCGGATTCAGCTTTGCAAATTCGTCATTCCAACTTTGAACATAACAAATATCAAAAAAGAAGTCAAAATAAATGCGAGAATAGGTTTTTGAAATTTTATCCGGTAAAAATGAAGCTAATCTGTGAATCTTAAAATCGCTGATTTTAACCCCGATTGTATTTTGATAACCGAAACTTTGCTGACCTATCAGATAATATAGTTCGTAACCTCTTATCCAGAAATTTCTGGAAAACTCAAGTATATCTTTAAACAGAACGGGTTTTTGACCGTAATCTTTCAAGTAAAAATATGACAATTCTGATCTGATTGAAAAAACACTTTTTATAATTTGTTTGTTATACTGTACATTTATTCCCAGTGTCGTATATGAACCGGTTTCACTGCTAAGACTTCGGTTTTCTCCATAATACAGATCCATTAAAACGCCCTTAACTGGATATAACTTGTTGTTTCTTGAATCAAAACTGAAATTAAAGTAAGGGTTAAAATAACTTGTTCTTAGCTCATTCCCTGAATTTAAGAAATCTGCAAAAAACAAACTATCCTTATAAACAGAATATTTATATTTCATTCCAAAATTGAAAACATAATTCAATTCAGGTCTATAGCTGTAATTAATTCCAGATAAAAAACAATGACTAATATAAACATCCTCATTTGAAACATATAAAGGAATATTGTTTGCAACATCATATTCAGTAGCCTTTTGTCTGAAGAGCTCTACCTGTATTTTTACAGAAGAGTTTTTCTTTTGCCCTAATCCGATTTTGTGAAAAGCCAATAAAAAATGTTCTTTATAGCCAAATCTGGCTTTAAGCTTGACCATTGCATTTGTACCATTTATATTATAAATATCAGCAGCAACACCATAGTTTATCTTATTAAAATCGTGATTATGGATAAAAGTACTTAAATTACGCTCGGCATGTTCAAGTATAGGATAAGGCCAAAAATACCAGCGCTCTTCTACTTTTACCTGAATGTCAACATAAACAGAATCGAAAGTATGGTCAATATTGACAAAATTAAATAGTGAAGTTTTTATCAGGTTATCCCGGAACTCTTCAAGTAATTTATTTATCTGTAAAAGAGTTAGTGTATCGTTAACGTTCAGAGTACTTTCTCTCATTATCACAGATAATTCTGTTTTAGTATTACCCGTAACATTAAATTCTCTAACGACAAAATAAGAAAACTGAGCCGGGGCTTCGGATATATTTAATACAATAATTGCGTTTAGTATTATGAGAATTCTTCTCAAATATTAAGATAATTTAAAAATGAATCGTATCTGTCTTGGTAGAATGCTTTTAACATATCTTCACTTAGGAAAGAAGCTTTTATTTTGTAATCATATCTTTCGAATGTCTGAACAATTGAGGAAAGGTCAGTAATATCAACTTTTATTGTTATAGAGATCATTGTAGAATCGTCTGTTGAAGAAACAAACAATATAAGAATTTTAGCATTATTTGTTTCAACTATCTGAGAAATTTCGGATAAGGAATAATCATGAATATTTGATTCAAGTATTATAATACCACCGGCTTTTTCAACGCTTATCATTTTTGCAAATTCTGTTACAAGCCTAAACAAGCTTATTGCACCAATATAATGCTTATTTTGATCTAAAACAGGTATTATAGTTAATCTCAGTCTGGCAACTATATCAACTACTTCAAAGATATGCTGATTATGAAAAACAAAAGGTCTTACCAAAGACAAATTATGATTTCCGAGAGGGTCGTCTTGACAATTATTGTCATAAATATCCGTATCAGAGACAAGTCCAAGAAATTCTTCATTATTGACTATCGGCAAATGAGATAATCTGTGCATTTCCATCCAGGCTAATGCATCATTGCCGGTATCCGAAGTTTTTACCATCGGAATAGAATCAACAATTAAATCTCTGGCAATCATAATTATTACATTATCTTCAATAAGATGCAAACATAATCAATATATTTGTACTTTAAAAAATATTCAAAAAAATGATAAGATTAAGTGTAAATATCAACAAAATTGCAACGATCCGCAATGCCAGAGGTGGAAATATCCCTGATGTAAAGTTAGCCGCAAAAAAGTGCGAAATGTTTGGCGCACAGGGAATAACTGTGCATCCCCGTCCTGATGAAAGACATATCAGATATAAAGATGTTTTTGATATCAGACCAATAATTAAAACAGAATTCAACATAGAGGGATATCCTTCTGAATCATTTATTGAGCTGGTGTTAAAAGTAAAGCCTGATCAGGTAACATTGGTTCCGGATTCGCCAGATGTATTAACATCTAATTCTGGTTGGGATACAATAAAGAATATGGATTTTTTAAAAAGTGTAATAAAAAGATTTAAAAATGCAGGCATAAGAACTTCAATTTTTGTTGACACTAATATTGAAAACATAAAAGGAGCGAAGTTAAGTGGAACAGACAGAATAGAGTTATATACCGAACCTTATGCAACAAATTTCCAAAAAAGCAAAGAGAAAGCGGTAAAACCATTCACCGAGGCTGCTCAACAAGCTTTGAGCCTTGGATTGGGAATAAATGCAGGTCATGATCTTAATCTTGACAATCTGAAATATTTTGTAAACAATGTCCCCGGGATTTTCGAAGTTTCAATAGGACATGCATTGATATCGGACGCTCTTTATCTTGGTTTGGATAACACTATAAAACTGTATCTGCGAGAATTAAAATAGAAAACCTGCAATCGAAAAAATAACTATAACAGTTTTTTAGGAAGTAAGGCTTGTTTTTTGATTATCGAGAATATTTGTAAATTTGAGCGATGAAAAGATGTTTAGTTTACATATTTTTTGTATTCCTTAATAGTGCTGTTTTCTCACAAAAAATGCCGGATTTCCCATATTGGTTACAAGGGATTTGGGAAATTCAATCGGAAACGGGAAGCTCTTATGAGAAATGGGAAAAAGTTAACGACACATTATATTTTGGCACGACTTTTCGGATATTTAATAGTGATACAATTGTATTTGATACAATGAAACTGAAAATAGCGGACGAAATGGTATTGTACGAAATGTCTGCCAGCATTGGAAATATGATTGTCTGTGCAAGTTATCCTCAGCAGCGTCCGGATGTTTCTGTTTGGAAATATGAGAACACTCTAATTGATTATCCTTTGAATATAAACTATATGCGTATGGGTAATGATACTGTTTATGTTTGGACTGAAGCAAAAGATGAAAATGTAGCGTGTATGGATTATTTAATGATAAGATTTAAAAATGAGTAATCCGTTTAATAATCTTGGCTTTAAAACATTCGAATTCAAGCTCAAAACAGATGCAGGAAAGAATTGTATTTTTGATGAATTTCGTAAGAAGTGGATAGTTTGCACTCCTGAGGAGTGGGTGCGACAAAATTTAATAAAACTATTAATTTCGGACTATTCGTTTCCAATAAGTTTAGTTTCCATAGAAAGAGAATTGACAGTCGCAGGACGTAAATACAGATTTGATGCATTAGTATATAATAAAGAATTCAAACCTTTGATGATAATTGAGTGCAAAGCACCGACAGTAACACTTAAACAGGATGTTTTTGATCAGATATGGAACTACAATTATGTAATAGAAGCCCCGTTCTTTTTTATTACAAATGGTCTTACTATAGTTATGGGTAAATGTGATAAAGTAAAAGGTGTCGAATTCTTTGACAGAATAAAGAAATTTGATGAATTAGTGAATGATTAACCCATTATTCTTTTGTTTTAAATTCTTTTGAATCATCTTCTTTCTGAATTATCAGATCGTTTTCCTTTTGTATTGATTTAATATGTTTTTCTCTTACAACAGGGACTCCGTATTCAGGCTGGATATCATCACCATCACAAGACGTGAATCCCAGTATTGTCATCATACTTATGAGCAAGGTTGCTTTGAATGATAAATAATGATTTTTATATTTTTTCATATTTCATGATTAAAACTTCATGTATTTAAAAGTTGGTAAATAAAAGTGTCTGAATATGATTTGTCGGTCCTTTTCCATGCTTTTAAATGTCCGCATTTGGCAAATCCCATATTCGAGAATAGTTTGATGCTAATTTCATTAGTTACATCAATAAAACACCATAACTGATTCAATAGCAGTATTTTAAACGAGTAATCTATTATCAATAACAAAGCTTGAGCAGCTAATCCTTTATTTTGAAAGTCCTTTTTTATTAAAATTCCTACTCCGGCACGATTGTGTTTTGGGTCAAATTCAAAGAGATCAATAATTCCCACTTTGCTATTATCTGATTTTTGCTCAATTATCAGCCTCAATTCTTTGTTCGTGAAAATATCATAAACGCTATTTTCGATGTGTTGTTTAATTTGCCACCTCGAAAATGGAGTATGGGTGTCACTGACAAACCAGAAATCCGGATTATTCTCAAGACTATATAAAAATTCGAGGTCTTCAGGTTCCGGTTTCCTTAAAAGAATTGTGTTGTTTTCTAATATTTTCCCAGTTTTCTCCATGATTTTAAGATTATTGTCAAATCCTGAAATAGTTTATAGTCTTTTGCATACATCAAGTTTAAACGTTCTACGATTTCGATAGAAATATCAGATTTTTTTAAAATACTTACCGGCGAAAAAACACCTTTTCTTATCTTAGGTAACATTCCGGTATCTACACCCTGAAATTCGCAATATGATACAAATGTCTTGCTTCCGGTTAAAATCAAAAATAAATTCTTAAACATAGCCCAAGGATTTTTTACATAAAAAGCAAGCAATGGACTAAAGATTAAAAGTAAAGATGAACAAGCAAAGTCGAGCATTCGCTTATTTCTTTGATTTTCAGGTTTAGCTATACTATTTATATCAATATTGTACAATTCTCCTGTCGTGTTTATAGAATTGCTTCCAATCACTGAAAAACCATCCGGACTTGCGATTTTGTAATCCAGACGTGAATTATTCAGTTGCAGCATAGTCTGGATTATTTGCTGAGCCTGTAAATTTTTAGCACAAAAGATAATCTCGTCAATTTTATTTATTCTGATAATTTCATCAAGTTGGGACAAGTCGCCAGTAAAATAGCCGTCTGAGTTTTCTTTTCCGGGATTTACAAATGCACTAATCTTTATCTTTGGATTGTTATTATTCAATTGCTCTAGAAGTTCATTACTTTCTTTTTTTGATCCGACTATTGCGACACGTTTTTTTCCGGGTAAACTAATCCTAAAAGTGTTTCTGCCTGTATAATGCAACAGTAATCTCATTAGAGGTATCAATAATGTTGACCAAGCATAACCTAGTAAAATTACTGCTCTGGAGAATCTTAAATGTACAGGTAACAGTGAATATAATATCAAAATTATTAGTGTGCCGGCAAGTAAGCCTTTAAATACACTAATCAGTTTAACGGGTTTATCATAACCTCCCAAAAACATAAGGGACAATATCCATACTATAATGTAACCTGCCAATGCGTAATAGTAAACCTCATGTGGATATGCGTCTTCGTGCCCGAATTTGAAATTTGACCAGATTGGAGTTATCAGGAAAAATCCACACAAAATAATTGTTGCATCAATAAGAGGAAGGAAAACACTCTTGGCAAATCTGTAGAGTATTGCAAAAGCAGCCCTTATATAAATTGCAAATTTAATCAATGCTATAAAGGCTCCAGCATTACGTTTCGAAAAGTGTTTCTTTGCAAAAATTATCATTGCATTATAAAAAACTAAAACATAATTTATACTGCTTTTTTTTGTGCTTTCGCCCTTGTAATGAATTATTGTAGTTTCAGGGTAGTAATAATTTTTATATCCTGAGAGATTAACCCGATAAGACATGTCAATATCTTCGCCATACATGAAAAAAGTTTCGTCCAGTAGCCCTGTTTTATCCAGTGTGTCTTTTCTTAAAAGCATGAATGCCCCAGCTATTACATCAACTACGTGTGTCTTCTCTTTATCAAGATAACTTAAATGATATTGACCAAACTTTGCTGACTTTGGACATAATCGGGATAATCCAAAGATTTTGTAAAACGCAACTTTTGGAGTTGGCAGTCCGCGTTTGGATTCTGGCAAAAAACGTCCTTTCCCATCAATCATCTTAACTCCAAGACATCCGGCATCGGGATGTGAATCCATAAAATTGCAGATACTTGAAAGTGTTTTCTCTTCAATAACAGTGTCCGGGTTTAATAAAAGAACATATTCTCCTACAGATTGTTTGATTGCTTGATTATTAGCATAGGAAAATCCGTAATTCTTTTTATTCTCAATTAACTTTACCTGCGGATATTTCTTTTTAACCATAGCACAGGATCCGTCAACAGAATTGTTATCAACAACAAAAATTTCTGTTGCACAATGTTTTGCAGACTCCTGAACAGAGTTAAGACATTGTTCCAAAAAATGTTTTACATTATAATTTACTATTATGACAGAAATTTTCATCAACAGTTATAAACTGCAAAAGTATAAAAAAAGTATGTCAAATTAAATGAGAATATAAATAATGGTATATGAGGTCATTATAAACTCTGATTAAAACTATGTTTATAGATTATACCGATGATAAATATGTAATAGTCCAATCGGCACTCTACTTCGAGTGCCCTCAGCACAAACGTTTGATTTGACTAAACATATTTATCATCGGCATTAACCATTGTAAAATTATAAAACAATTACAAAAATTTGTTTAAATCTTATTGGACTGTTTTATAATTACAATTGGTATTATTTGCCAAACAGCTTTTGGAAGAAACTCTTTTTAATTTCATGAGTGATTTCTTTTTTAGAGGTCTCATTGCTGAGCGATTCCGACAAAAGAATTTTTCTGATGTTATTCCAACCTATGAAACCTCCAATGTTTCTGTCGTCTATGAAAATATCAGCATCAATTTTACGACTTAAGTATTTATTATATTCTTCGTTAGGATGAGATTCGTTAACAGCATAAAATATAATTCCATTTTCAAGGCAGAAATCCACAGCTTCTTGCAGTTCAACTCCATCCCTAACAGTCCATAAAATAAGTCTGTGTCCTTTTTCCCGCAGTTCGCGTAAAACTTCAAATGCTCCCGGTATTATTTGGCCTATTTCAGGATATTTATGCTCAACTATTGTTCCGTCAAAATCAACAGCAATAGTAAGAATGTCGTTATTAATTTCCATTATTGAACTTTGTATAGATAAGCTTTTGAATTAACAGAATTTTCGTCATCTGGAGCCATAATGAGTTTGTCGTTTGTGAGTGACACAATTTTTGTTCTTGAAACATCTGAACTGTTGTTTGACTTAACAATGATAAACTGACCGTCCTGCGATATATCCCAACGACCTTCTGTTGTTCCTTCAAAACCTTGCTTAAAATATTTTTTGTTTGACATAAATCTTACTTCTGTCATAGCAATTATTTCCGGCATTTTTTGCCTTATCATTTCTTCATATTGCGGACTGAGATTAAAACTTCCTATCTCCAGAGAATCTACTTTCCATGTTCCAACAATCATTTTTGTGTATTCAGATTTTAAGTTCTGGCTAAAAATATTTCCGTAACTAATAATAATTGTTGCAATAATTAAAATAATTTGTTTCATAGTTCTCAAATTCTATTTGTTAAACATTTTTTATTAAAGATCAAGTTTTAATTTCGTTTAATGATATTTCATTTGTTGACAAATTTAATATTTTATAGTCAATTTGCAAATTTTTTAATATGTCAGGCATTCTTGAATAACTAGTATCAGTAATAAAAATCTGTCCAAAGTCATTTTCTGAAACTAGTTTAGTAATCACTTTAACACGTTTTTTGTCTAGTTTGTCAAAGATGTCATCAAGGAGCAATATCGGTGCCATATTTGTTTTGTGTTTGATGTAGCTAAACCATGCAAATTTTAGGCTTATCACAAAAGTTTTTTGTTGACCCTGCGAACCGTATCTTTTAATAGGCTGATTTTCAATTCTGAAATCAAAATCATCTTTATGAATACCCGCTGAAGTATATCCTAGAACGATATCTTTTTCAAGGTTTTTTTCGAGTAACAATAGCATATTATCATTATGCAACTGAGACTGATAGATAAGCTGAACATTTTCTTTACTATCTGAGATTAAGTTGTAATAATTTTGAAAAAACTCGGATATTTCAGTTGTAAAAGCATTTCTTGAACTATGGATTTTTTTTCCGGTTTCAGCAAGCTGTATGTTCCATATTTCCACTTCATCTTTGTCAATTTTTAATCCTTTTTGTAAATTTTTTAACATATTGTTACGTTGGTCGAGAATGTGATTGTATTTAATCAGATTGTTCAGATATTCGTGATCAAATTGAGAAATAACAGAGTCCGAAAACTTTCTTCGACATTCACTACCTTCGTGGATAAGGTTTGAATCGCATGGATTAGTAAAAACAACAGGCAGTAACCCAATATGCTCAGATAGTTTCTGATATTCAACTCCATTACGGCGAAAAGACTTTCTTTTGTCTGCCTGCATACCACAATAAATAGTTTCAGATTTTTCATATAGGTCAAAATTCCCTTGTATTACAAAAAAATCTTCACCGGTTCTGATATTTTGTCTGTCACTGAAATTTATAAAACTTTTACAAAAAGATAAATAATGGATGCTATCTAAAATATTGGTTTTGCCTGTACCATTATCTCCGATAAAACAATTTATTTTAGGGCAAAATTCCATTTCGAAATTTGCAAAATTTTTAAAGTTAACCAAAGATATATTCTTTAAGTACATCAAATTAATTTGGATACAAAACTATGAAAATTCAGAGAAATTTCAATAATTAAAAAACAAAAGTCAAAAAATTAGGCAATTGTCAATTACTGCAATTATATAGGTTTGATTCATGAATCAAACCTATAAATAATAAATTTAAAAAAATAAGTATATTTTATAATAATAATTCAATTAAATAATTTAAATTTGCAGCCTTAATTTTGAAATTATATTGACATGGCAAAAAGTAAAAAAAATGTACCGAACAGTGATAGTTTTAAATCGGTAGAATCTGCTTTAAGTCGGGCTGAAAATTTTATTGAGACGAACCAAAAGGCATTTATGTACGGGTTGGGTGGAGTTTTGGTGTTAGTTTTACTCGTAATCGGATATTTTAAATTAATCAGAGAGCCACGTATTCAGGATGCATGGTCTGAATCATACAAAGCAGAATTTTATTTTGAAAAAGATTCTTTCAATCTTGCATTGAACGGTGATTTGGCATATCCTGGGTTTCTTGAAATTATAGATGACTATGGTAGAACACCGATGGGAAATGCAGCAAAATATTATGCCGGAGTTTGCTATATGAGACTCGGTGATTATGAAGCAGCAATTGACATGTTCGAAGACTTTAAAAGTAAAGACCCAATGGTTGGTGCAATGGCAATTTGCCTGATAGGTGATGCAAATATGGAATTAGGCGATATGGACGAAGCTTTGGAATTATATCTCGAAGCAGCCACAGAAGCCGATAATGAGTTTTTATCGCCGATTTTTTTAATGAAAGCAGGTCGCACCTGTGAATTGCTGGGTGATTTTCAGCAAGCTTTGGATATTTATACAAAAATAGATAAAGAATATTACGGTACCACTCAACAGCAAGAAATAGAGAAATATATCAAAAGAGTGGAAATGAAGTTATAATACAAATGTTTAGTTTATAAATCGGGGCTAAGAAGCCCCATTTTTTTAATATTATGGCTAGTTCAAGAAAAAATTTGTCAGACTATTCAAAGTCAAATATAAAATTTCAGAATAAAGAGTCAAAATTTACTATAGGAATAGTAGTATCCGAATGGAATAGGGATATTACTGATAAACTTGCAGATGCAGCAATTAATACATTAAAAAAGTATGGCTATTCAGAAGAAGATATTATTAAAAAATATGTTCCCGGAAGTTTCGAATTGGTACTTGGAGCGAAATATCTGATAAATTATGCGGTGGTAGATGCAGTAATATGTTTAGGCTGTGTTATTCAGGGCGAAACAAGACATTTCGATTTTATTTGCTCTGCTGTATCTGAAGGAATTATGAAGCTTAACATTGATATGGAAATCCCTGTATCTTTTGGGGTGTTAACCACAGATAATATTCAACAAGCAATTGACAGAGCCGGCGGAAAACACGGAAATAAAGGCGATGAAGCAGCTATTGCTGTACTGAAAATGCTTCATCTGGAAAACTCTCTTTGGGAGGAATTTGGTACAGAATTTATGGAAGATGAAGATTATTTTGAGGATATCTAGTATTTTAATTTTTGTTTCATTATTTAATTCCTGTTCAATAAATAACAGTTGGCAGGGTGCTAATGTGACTTATCAGGATGGTAATTCAAAACAGTTACAAATCCTTGATAAAAACAGTTCATATTTTACATACGTTAAAGCCAGACAGGATAGTACTTCAAAAAAATCTGAGATTTTAACTCCTGAAAAAGTTAAAAATATTTCATCTGAAGATTTAGGATATGTTAGTATTTATTTTGATGAGGATAATTATGGAATGGAGTCATGGAGTTTCGGGAAGATTTTATCAGGGAATACTGTGTTTTTGGTGGAAACGAAATTCCAAGTAAAAACATGTGCGTGCAAAACTGCAGGTAAATTCTTTCACGGCTATTTCTTAGTCGCTGGTGATAAACATTTAAAAATTAAAACAGATAGTAAAAAGAATGTTTATAATCAAAGTGAGGTTTATGACTTTGTAGAAAAGTATACCGATTTCCAACTTCCACAGGGAATAAACAATCTCCAGGACCTGATTAGGATTCTTGAAAATATCAACAATTAACATTTGTAATCAACTGATATATAGTTGCTTATGTCATTATTTGACAATTATTGTTAATAATGTTGATAAAACAGCAGATAATGGAATAAATAATTGGTTGAATAGTTGTAATTTTGACTTTCAAAATTTTAAAAAGGAATAAATGGGAAAAATAATAACATTAGCTAATCAAAAAGGTGGAGTTGGGAAGACGACAACAGCAATTAATCTTGCTGCAAGTCTTGCAGTATTGGAGTATAAAGTTTTGATAGTAGATGCCGATCCTCAAGCCAATGCAACTTCAGGACTTGGTTTTGATGTTCGAAATGTACGTACCGGATTGTACGAAACACTCATCAGGGATGAAGATCCCAGAAATGTAATATTATCTTGCAGTATTCCCGGTCTGTTTCTCTTACCCAGTCATATAGACCTTGTGGGAGCAGAGATTGAAATGTTAGATTTACCAAATAGAGAGAAAGTTCTTAAACTGGTTCTCGAAAAGTTAAAAGATGAATACGATTTTATCTTGATAGATTGTTCTCCTTCTTTGGGATTGATAGTTGTAAATGCCCTTACTGCATCTGATTCTGTTCTTATTCCTGTTCAATGTGAATTTTTTGCTCTTGAAGGCTTAGGGAAATTATTAAATACTATAAGAATTGTTCAGGGGCATCTTAA
>Ga0116157_10001955_pt1 | contig 20369 bp, 21 predicted proteins | sample AD_UKC048_MetaG_FD_89882 | JGI IMG/M metagenome (GOLD analysis project Ga0116157, IMG submission 89882) | Active sludge microbial communities of municipal wastewater-treating anaerobic digesters from USA - AD_UKC048_MetaG | ecosystem: Engineered > Bioreactor > Anaerobic > Digestate | place: USA...
GCGCCGGCGCAGGCAGAGTACCTAACGGGGTTGCCACCAGCGAAAGCGTCAGCGGCAGGGATGCCGTCCCCGCGCCGAGCCGCGTAGCGTGTCGGCGCAGCCATCGCGACAGCGAAGACACGGGAGGATGAACGTTCATGGCTATCCGATCGAAATGACGGACCGCGCGCCGTCGCGCCGCCCGATGATGTTCAGCAGGTTGGTGAGCGCCTCATCGCCTGCGTCGCGCGCGGTCGCTTCGCCGCGAAAGTTCAGGCCTTTGGCGCCCCAGGTTCCGTTGCCACTGAGCAGCAGAGCCCCTTCGAGCGTCGACAGCGTGAGGAGAGCCGACTCCGTCGATCCGGTCTGGGGGTCGGGCGCTTCGCTGGGTGGCGTGCCCTGCAGCGCCAGGCGGTAGCTGCCGAGCGGCTCGAGTGTGGACAGGCTCGAGGATGCGTCGATCAATTCGAGATCCATTCCGCCCGAGATCCGCCAATGTCCGTTCGTCGATTCGAGTGTCAGACCGGACGACTGCAAGTAGATGGTGCCGCCGAGTTTCAGCGTGTTCCACGGAGTGCCCAGTCCGGTCAACCATCGGCTGGGCCATTGGCCGATTCGATCCGTCTCGGGCTGCAGCATTGCGCTGAAGCCGCTCCACCCAGGTTTCAGAAGTACGCCCACACGGCCCTCGATGCAGCAGGCCTGGCTCAGGGTGACCTTCAGCGCCAGCCCCTGCGGTTGCACGGACCAGAACAGTCGGCCGGGAAGGGCGCTGGAATCGCGGCTGCCCGGCCCGCCCGTCAGCACCGCCGTTGCGCTGCCCGACCAGACGGTGCCGCGTGCGTCAGCCAGCATGAACCTTTGTTGGGTCGCCGCGGATATCACGCCAGCCAGCCAGCTGGCTGGAACAAAACATATGGACGAGATCAGTATCCCGATCAGCGCGCCAGCCCAGGCCCAATGCACGGAGCTCGCGCGTGAACGTCCCCACGCGAGTTCAGCGTGCGTCGATTCGGACCAGCGGCTGCTCGACGCTCGCCTCATCTGCCACTGCCCAGGCTGAGGACCACGGTGCCGCTGTAACCCTGTGCGTCACGCGCCAGCCGAACTTCCGTGGCCCTCGCACGCGCGCCGCTGCGGGCCTCGGCCAGCCAGTCGATCAGGTCGTTTCCCGACAAGCCCTTCACGTTGACGGTGACCCGCTCGCCCTGCATCAGCAGTTGTGCCCTCGAGCCCAGCCGTTCGGTAGCGGCTTGAAGGGCGGTACCGGCCTGTGCGGCCGACACGGGAGCGCTGTTGCGCAAATCGGTTGCTTCAGCGCCCAGCTGCTGCATCGTCTGCAACTGGATGCCGAGCCGATCGAGCTGCGCAGGTGCCGCTCGCGCGGTCCGCCATGCGGGCTGTATGGCCAGGACCCACAGCATGAACACCACGATCACGGCGCCGGCGCCCTTGAGCCAGACACGCTCCCGCGGTGCCAGAGCAGCCCATCGCGCTTCCAGTTGCCGACCCAGGACCCGCGTTGAGGCAGGTGTCGTGCCGGGTCGCGGCGACGCTTCCGCCGACGATGCTGCCGGCAATGCTTTTTCTGCTGGGCCACTCATGGGGTCAGCCCCGCAGCGAGTCGGCTCAGGCTGACCTGTCCGTTGGCTGCGTCCACGTTCCATCCGGCCTGGCGGAGTTGAACCCGGAACTGTTCGATTTCGCCGTCGGCCCAGCCGGGTGCGGCCAGCGTCAATCGGCCTGGCTCGAAGGTCATGCTGTTTACCTGCGGCTGAGTTTCCGGCCAGGCCGATGCGGCGGCGTACAGCATCGGTTCGAAATCGGTCTCTGAAGCCTTGCCGGCCTGCGCCCGCAGCGCCTCGACTTCGCGCTGCATCTGCAGCGGCGCGTCGAGTACCGCGCGCACCTGCGGGAACGAGCCCTGGAGCACGGCCACCATGGCCTGCTTCTGGCGGGCCACTTCGGCGCTCTGGTGCCACGCCCACAGATTCAGCCCCACCACCTGTACGGCCACCAGCACCAGCAAGCCCCGACGCGTTGGTCGCCAGGCCGGGCTCAGCCACTGCCGAGCCAGATCGCGCACCGCTCGCGTGCCACGGTGCCGTGCGGCCAGGTCGAACTGCCGCAGGTTCCACAGGGTGCGTGTGGCCTGCAGTGCGCGTTCGCCCTTCGAGATCGCAAGCACCGGTGCACCCAGCCAGCGTTCGGCGACGGTGGCGACTTCAGGCGTGGCGGTCCAGCGCGTTCCGGCCTCGGCAGGCTGCGGCACCAGCGAACGCGCCAGGCTGCCCTGCAATCTCAGCTTCGCGACACCGCCTGAATGCGCCCAGGTGAGGGTGGCCTCCTCGGGCTCACCGGTGCCGCTCGCCTCGGCGAAGTGCCCACTTGGCGAATCGTCAGGCCAGGCCAACGGCACGATCCGATCGACGAAGACCTGATGACGTTCGAGGCGAGCCAACTCCTCCTGCAGCCACGCGCGGTCGATTGCAGCGACCCAGGTGGGTTGGCCTGCCGCGGAACCCGGGGCGAGGGCGAAGTGAGTCGCCTCCATGTCGGCAAGCACAGCTTCTTCCAGGACGCCCGAGAGCGCAGCGCGCAGCCGACCCGCCGGCGCCTTGGGCAGGGTGATGCGGTGCCAGGCAATGTCGGCCTCGCCGACCACCGCGACCACGCTGTCGGCCTTCGGCAGTGAAGCTGCGGCGCATCGTCCTTGGGCCTGGATCGAGAACCCGTCGCGACTGAACACATGTTCGATGTCGTCATCTGCGTGCGATGGGCCCGTGACGGCCTCGTCGAGGCTGGCGCTGCGGGCTCGAATGCGTGGACGCTGCGCCAGCGAAATGACGAGGATGGACATGGGATAAGGAAAAAGGCGGACGGCGCGGGACGCTCTGATTTTAGGCGTCGGGGCCGCCTGCGCCTCGTGAAATCAGTGACTTACCGCATTGGCGCGCCTGCCGATGGGCTCCCGGGAGCCTGCGAGCCTCGTGGTTCACCCTGCGGTGTCTCGCAGGCTCAGGCGCTGGCGTTGCAGTGGCACGATGTCGAGTCCCCGCCGCTCGACCAGCGACAGATCCTCCAGCATGCGGTCGCCGAGCCGGACGCGACCACGCACTTCGAAGAAGTTCGACAGCACGCCCACCCGGTTGGTGTCGAGTGTCAGGTTGTCCGGCAACGCAGCCTGCGCATCGGCCACCGTCTTGAACGGCGTGCGCTTGCGAGCCTGCACCAGTCGCTCGGCGACGCCGACGTCCAGTCCTTCTACGCTGGCTGCGATGACCTCCCGTGGCGCCGTGTTCAGGTTGACCGGAGTGCGGACCGGCAGGATCACCACATACGGAGCCAGGCGGCGCAGCGAAGCGGCGTCCACGCCCAGCCATGTCAGCTGGGATACGGTGCGCGGCATCAACGGCGGGGACGCGGGGCGGTCTTCGCTGCCCGCGGGTGCCAGTGCGCCGCGCAGGCCGCTGGTGATGCGTGTCGCCAGATCCGGAGAGACGCCCACCGATTCGAACAGGCGCTGCAGCCCGGCGGCTTCCGCGGGGATCACCTTGCCGGTGTCGTCGACCAGGTTCCGCAGGTTGTAGCGTGATTGCGCGTCGGCGATCGCTCCGGAAAGGAAGGCCTCGGGCCCATCGTCGGTGTGGGCCTTGTCCGCTGCCAGGAAACTCGACAGCCGGGCTTCCGCCAGCGGCGTGGCCCACGGGTCGTTGAGTGTGGTGGCACTGCCAGAGCGGGCGTCCTCGCGCAGGATCAGCCGGGCCCAGTCGAGCGCCCCGGCAAGGATCCAGGCCGCCTGGGTTCGCGCCCGCTCTGCCGCCTCGACCTGCACCGCTCGCCATTGCTGCCAGACCATCGCGGACGCCAGTGTCGTCACCAGCACGACGATCAGCATCGCGGTCAGCAGCGCTGCCCCCTGCTGCGCTTGTCGTTGAAGAGGTCGTCCGATGAAAGTCTTCGATCTCATTGCGCCTGCGGGCCGAAGGCCACGTCTCGGGTCAGGGTTCCATCGAAGCCATCCCCGCCCGAAAAGGTCAGCACCAGGCGCAGACCCGACGGGAGCACGACCTTCGCAGGTCCGGCTCCGCCGGCGGTGGCAGCCACGTCACCGCTCGACTGGCAGTTGGTCCAGGCATTGCCCCGGTAGCAGTAGACCTGCCATTGGGAGATGCCTGTCAAGGTGCGCGAGGCGCCCTGCGGGTTGCCTTGAAGGGACTGGCTGCGCAACCAGCTTTCCTGCAAGGGGCCGCTGCTGGTCGCGGACGGCCCGGCCCAGCGCAGCCACTGGTTGCGCACCCCCTCGGGCCCGGTCGAAGGCTGCAGCGACCAGGCCACGAGCTGAATGCCGTCATCGGTGCGACGCGTCAGGCGCAGTGTGGAACCATCGAAAGTCAGCGCCGGCACCACATCGGTCTCCTGGATCGAGGCCAGATCCTGTTCCCATTGCGCGATGACTGTTCCCAGGCGCAGCGTGGCCTCCAGCCGAGACTGGCTGGCGTCGCGCGTGCGCACGATGCCATCGACGCCCTGCCAGGCCATCAGCGCCAGGGTTGCCATGACGACCAGCGCGACCAGCACCTCGACGAGGGTGAAACCGCTTTGGCGCGATGCTTGGCAATCCATCATCAATAGCGCGGAAGGATCGTGGACAGCGTGAGCATCGTCTCGCCTGCCTCGTTTGCGATCCGCGCCTCGATCCGCCGGAAATTCGGGTTCGGAGTCGCACTGATCTGGAATGTCCCGACGTAGCTGCGGCCCAGTTGCTCGCAGTTGAAGGACGACTCGCCGATGCCCGGGTATGCCTTCGCCAGCTTCAACTCGGTCAGCTCGTTGTCTGCACACCACTGCGCTTCGCTGACCTCGGTGAGTCGTTGCGCGTTGCTCAGCAGGGCACCCGCAGCCTTGATTCCGGCTCCCAGGGTGATGGCGACGATGACCAGCGCGACCAGGACTTCGATCAGCGTGAATCCGTGCTCCGCCTGCTTGCGGTGCAAGAGGCGGCCTCCGGCCAGCTTAATGAGCTGCATCAACGTGGCGCCGCGGGTTCGTCGCTGGTGACGATGAACGGGCCGAGCCCGTCGGTCGCCAGCGTCAGCCGCCGATCCTCGAGGCTGAGCGTGATGCGCTGGGCGCCGATCATCGGTTCAGGCCCGAGCAGCACGGCCGGGGCTCCGATGACTGCGGCGGTGACCCCCGCAAACAGCCAAGTTTGCGGCAGGCCTGCCGATGCAGGCAGGCCGACGAACGTGAATCCACTGGCTGCCGGTGCGTTGCCGCTGGAGGAGCGCGGCACCCACTGCACGGCCAACCCGGAGGCACGGGCTTCCGCGCGAGCCGATTCGAGCAGCGCAGCAAGTCGGGCCCCCTCCTGTTCGAGCTGGTTGTCGGCCGGGTTGCGCAGTGCCAGACTGACTACGGAGGCCGCCAGCGCGATCAGCGCGATGACGATCATCAACTCGATCAGCGTGAAACCGGAGCAGCGGGATCTCACCCGCCGCTTCCGCTCACTGCCACGAGCCAACTTCAGCGTCGTTGCCTTCGCCACCGACGACACCATCGGCACCCAGGCTGTAGATGTCGATGCTGCCCTTCACGCCGGGATTGGCGTACTGGTACGGATGGCCCCACGGGTCGTTGGGCAGCTTGTCGAGGTAGGGCTTCCAGTTGGGCGGGATCACTCCGACGGTCGGCTTGGCGACCAGCGCCTGCAGGCCCTGGTCGGCACTCGGGAAGCGCTGGTTGTCGAGCTTGTAGAGCTTCATCGCCTGCATCAGGTTGTTGACGTCGGTGCGAGCGGCAGTGACTCGCGCATCGTCTGCTCGGTTGAGCACGTTGGGGACGATCAGCGCGGCGAGAACACCAATGATGACCAGCACCACCATGAGCTCGATCAGCGTGAAGCCGCAGGCGAGTGCGCCGCGCGTTGATCGATGAGGCCCGGTGGGGTGGCGTTGCAACGCAGGATCGGAATCGGTGTCGAACATGGGGAAATCCGGGCCGCGGCCGGGGTGCGCAGCGATGTCGCCGGATCATAATCGCCGCATGGTGTCCCGCTTGTCCGCACTGCTCGTATGGGCCCTGGTCGCAGGAAGCGCCGTGTTCTGGGGGCTGCGGCTGCTCGGACAGGCTGCACCGTCTGATGCGCTCGCACTCGCCAGCAGCGAGCAGGTGGGCGCTCAGGGTGACCTGACCCGGCTCTTCGGTGCGGCATCTGTCGAGGTAACCGACGAAGTCCTCGACGCTCCTGCCCCCGATATCAGTGCGAGGTTCAGGTTGACCGGAGTGATAGCCCCCAAGCGTCCGAGCGAACAGGGTCTGGCCGTGATCTCTGTCGATGGCAATCCGGCACGGGTCTATCGCGTCGGGGCAGTGATCGAAGGGGAATGGATCCTGCGCGAGGTCAGTCTGCGCACGGCCACCGTGGCTCTGGCGCGCAACGCGGGTGACGCTGCTGCCGCCTTCGTGCTGGAACTTCCTCTGGTGGCCAACGCTGTACCGGGTGTGCTGCCTCCGGCGCTCCCCTTCACCGAACCGACGTCTGGCGCTGTCATGCCGGGCCCGACGCACCGGTCAGTGACCATGCGCTGATGTAAGGTAGGTTTCAGTAGTTCGGCCGGGGCCTCGACACCTCGGGCATGTCTCCTGGCAACGTCGGACCCGCTTCCTCGCCTTCGCCGACCTCTGTCAGCAGGGCCGCGGCGCCGCGTATCAGCGACCATGCGAGCGTGGCGCCGGTGCCGTCGGTGCTGTCCATGCCGAGTTCAAGCAGTGCACGGGCCTGGAACAGCGCCAACGCGCGGTCGAGTCCCAGATGCGCGTGACTGCGCGAGAACACGCAGTAGTCGACCACCGTCGGCGCGATGTGTGAGCCGACGACCAGTGCTGCACAGGCAGCCAAGCCATCGACGACGATCAGGTGCCGCTTTCCGGCGGCCACCATCATCAGGCCGACCATCATGGCCATCTCGAATCCGCCGAAGGCTGCCAGCACCTCCACCGGGTCGCTGACTTCCTTGTGCCTGTTCTGCGATCCCTGCAGCACCGCCAGCATGTTCGCAAGGTCCTTGGGTTTCATGCTCGGGCCCGACACCGCGAACTCGCGCACGCCCACATTGGCCAGGCGCGACAGCACCAGTGCCGATGCCTGAGCCGAACCCACACCGATGCCGGCGCACACCACGGCATTGCCGGGCAGCGAATTGCCGATCTCCATGCCTGCGCGAATGCCTGCATGAGCCTGTTCGAGTGACATGGCCGAAGTGACACGCGAGTTGCGCGTGCCGTGCGCGATCTTGCGTGCCAGCAGCCTCGGGTGAGGGCTCACTGGTTCGGCAACTCCGGCATCGACCACCGACAACTCCAGCCCCTGGATGCGTGCGAAGACAGACAACGGCAGCCTCGATGTCAGCAGTGCCTGGACCAGCACCGAAGTCGAATTCCGATCCTCCGAGCCAACGCCGTCGACCGCGATGCCGTGATCAGCCGCGAAAACGACGATCTGAGGCGCCTGGAAGCGCGGCTTCAGAGTTCGCTGGATCAATCCCAGACGCACCGCCAGAGGTTCGAGTTCGCCCAGCTCACCCGTGGTCTGGCTGCGGCGCAAGAGCTTTTCGCGCAAAGCCAGTTCGAGCTGCGTGTTGCCCGTCGGCGAAATCAGGTTGTGGTAGCTGGACATGGCTGCGCAGATCTCGGTGGGGTCTCTGGAGCGACGGTGTCAGGCGGCCGGACTATCGAGGTTCAGCGCAGGAAAAGTCGATACGCCGGATTGTCCGTTTCGTCGACACACGGATACGCAAGTGTGCCGAGAAAATCGCGAAACGCCTTCTTGTCCTTGTGCGGAACCTGCATGCCGACCAGTATCCGGCCCGAATCCGAGCCCTGATTGCGATAGTGGAACAGGCTGATGTTCCACCCCGGGTGCAGGCTCGAAAGGAATTTCATCAGTGCCCCGGGCCGCTCGGGGAAGACGAAACGATACAGCCGCTCGTCGCTGGCCAGTTCGCTGCGTCCGCCGACCATGTGCCGCAGGTGCAGTTTGGCCAGCTCGTCGTGTGTCAGGTCGATGGCCTGAAAGCCCTGGCTGTTGAAGCTGGCGGCGAGAGTGGCCGAGTCTCCGCGCTGGGTTGTCGCAAGACCGACGAAAACATGGGCTTTTCGCTCGTCTGAGATGCGGTAGTTGAACTCGGTCACCGAGCGTGGGCCGATGACCTGGCAGAAGCGCTTGAAACTGCCTCGCTCCTCGGGAATCGTGACTGCGAGGAGAGCTTCGCGCTCCTCGCCGACGTCGGCGCGCTCTGCAACGAACCGCAGGCGGTCGAAATTCATGTTGGCGCCGCAGGCGATTGCAACCAGCGTCTGGCCTTTGACCTGGTGTGTTTCGACGTACTGCTTGACCGCTGCCACCGCCAGCGCGCCGGCCGGTTCCAGGATGCTGCGGGTGTCCTGGAAAACGTCCTTGATCGCTGCGCAGACGGCGTCGGTGTCCACCGTGATGAACCCGTCGACCAGCTCACGGGTGAGGCGGAAGGTCTCCACGCCGACCTGCTTCACGGCGGTGCCGTCGGAGAACAGGCCGACGTCGGACAGGATGACGCGTTTGCCAGCCTGAACCGAACGGATCATCGCGTCCGAGTCATTCATCTGGACGCCGATCACCTTGATTTCGGGACGCACCGCCTTGATGTATGCGGCGACCCCGGAAATCAATCCACCGCCGCCGATCGCCACGAACACCGCGTCGATCTTGTCGGGATGCTGGCGCAGGATTTCCATGCCGATCGTTCCCTGTCCGGCAATCACGTCGGGATCGTCGAAGGGGTGCACGAAGGTCAGGTCATGCTTCTGCTCGAGCTCGAGTGCGTGCGCGTAGGCGTCCGAATAGCTCTCGCCATGCAGCACCACCGACCCGCCCAGCGACTTCACCGCGTCGATCTTCAGGCGCGGTGTCGTCACCGGCATGACGATCATCGCCTTGCAGCCCAGCCGTTTGGCACCGAGCGCCACCCCTTGCGCATGGTTGCCTGCCGAGGCGCAGATCACGCCGCGTTGCAACTGCTCTGCCGACAGGTGAGCCATCTTGTTGTACGCGCCGCGCAGCTTGAAGCTGAACACCTGCTGGCAGTCCTCACGCTTGAGGAAGACCTGGTTCTGGATGCGCTTGCTCAGGCTTCGAGCCAGTTCGAGCGGTGTCTCGAGGGCGACGTCGTAGACACGCGCGGTCAGAATCTTTTGCAGGTAGTCGCTGACACTGAGTGGGATCGCCCGAGTCGTGCCCTTGCCGCTCTTCTTGCTCGCGGTTCGGATCGATGTCCCCAGCGCCCCGCTTTCAGTGGGTCGGGGAACGGCCTCAGATTTGTTTCGGCCAGACATGGCGATCTCCGGGAGCGAGTGGTACCACGGGCCGGTCCGGCCGTCGGGCGCGGATCATACGATGCAGCTTGTGCAGCGGCCTTGTCGCATCGCGGTCCGGCATTCGGGAATCTGGCGAAGGCATAAAAAAGCCCAAGGCAGCGATGCCTTGGGCTGAATCCACCATGAGGAGGTGGAGGAGACAACTGGAGCCTGCGGGCTTTGAATCCGCAACAGTTATTGTAAGTCTAGCGGCAGTTTTGCTGCGCTGCAATAATTATGTGTAACAGGAGGAATAGTCATGGAATGCACAGTGAACTGGGTCCCCGGCCTGGGCATGGGTTTCGTCGCCGAGACCGGCAGTGGGCATGTGCTGGTGATGGACGGTGCAGCTGAAGGCGGTGGGCGCAACCTGGGCCCGCGCCCGATGGAAACCGTTCTGGCCGGTACAGCTGGCTGTACCGCCTACGACGTGGTTCTGATATTGAAGCGAGGGCGTCATGCGGTCAGCGGCTGCCAGGTCAGGCTCACCTCGGAGCGCGCCGACACCGACCCGAAAGTCTTCACCAAGATTCACATGCATTTCAGGGTGTCAGGCACCGACATCCCGGCTCCGGCCTTAGAGCGTGCCATCCAGATGTCGCATGACAAGTACTGTTCGGCGAGCATCATGCTCGGCAAGACCGCTGATATCACCACCAGTTACGAGATCGCGGCCAGCTGACCTGTCGAGGTCAAAGGTAATGGGCCGTGCGGGTCATGGCCTTGGCGAGGATGCGCATTCCCCAACGTGCGGCGACCGGCAATTCGGCTGCACCCGCCTGCTGTGCCTCGCCGGCATGCCGAGCCTCATCGAGTTTCATCTGCTGCACGATGGCGCGTGATCGTTGGTCGGTGGCAGGAAGGCGGTTCATGTGTCCCGCGAGGTGTTGCTCGACCTGTTTTTCCGTCTCGACGAGAAAACCGAGGCTCCATTTGTCGCCCATGCGGCCGGCCAGCCAGCCGAGCGTGAACGAACCGGCGTACCAGAGTGGATTGAGGAGGCTGACCCGTGCACCGAGTTCGCCCAGACGCTGTTGTGTCCAGGCCAGGTGGTCGGTTTCGTCGCGTGCTGCCGCTTCTAGCAGCTGGCGCATCGCCGGGTCACTGGTTCCGATCGCCTGGGCCTGGTACAGCGCCTGCGCACAAACCTCACCGACATGGTTGACTCTCATCAGTGCGCCTGACAGTGATTTCTCGGCTTCGGACAGAGCCGAGTCGCCCTCTGCAATGCTTGTCGGCCCGGATTCGAGGTGCCTGGGTATCGGGCGCGCAGCGGTCACTCCGCCCGAGAGGGTTCGAAGCGCTTGGTCGGCGGTGATGATCAGGGAATCGAGCATAGGCGTCGGTGGCTGTGGTGTCAGTGAAACAGGTGTCTTCAATTTGTCATGAAGCGGCAACACAGTGTGGCGGCGAGGCGATTCGATAACAAGTTCGCTTTGCCCTACACGGGCTGGGATTGGGAAGCCTTGGCGAAGGGCCTGACATGCTGCGAGCATGAGTTCAGGCATCAAGCGAGGCAACTTGTGGTGCCTCGGCAACACCGCTGCCAGATTGTTCGGACATTCCTTTGCAAGGGGGGGAACGCTCTGGTGGAATACCCTGATCCCCGGGTGCCCTGCATGTCAATCTGTCGCTTGATTGGTCGAAGCGGTTTCCGTTTTTCGTTTTTTCGATTTTTATTTCCTGTTCAGGAGAGTCTCCAAATGAAGAAGTCACTCATCGCGCTTGCTGTCCTCGGCACGTTCAGCACCATCGCTGCAGCTCAATCATCGGTCACTCTCTACGGTCGTCTCGACGAGAACGTGACGTATCAGGATCCGGGCAAGAACGCTGCTGCCTCATCTGGCGGCCGCCTCGGCAAGGGCGTGACCAAGCTCAACGACGGCGGAGTGAACGGCATCGGCGGGTCCCGCTGGGGTATGCGCGGCAGCGAAGACCTCGGTGATGGCCTGCGAGCGTATTTCGTCCTTGAATCGTCGATCTCTGGCGACACGGGCGCAGGCGGTGGCGCCACCCTGTCGGGTTCCGGATTCTTCAACCGGCAGTCTTATGTCGCGATCGGTTCCAAGACGCTTGGCGACATTCGTCTGGGCCGTGTCGAGACGATGACTCGCGAGATGGCTGTTCGCGTCAATGACGTCACGGCTGACGGCGAATTGAACATCACGGAAGTGGTCGCTACCGGTCGCCCGCTGTTCCAGAACTTCGGTTCGCGCGTCGAGAACGGAATTTCCTATCGTTCGCCCGTCATTGGCGGATTCCAGGGTCTCCTGACGGTCGGCTTGAGCGAAGATTTCAAGAGCATCAATGCAACGACCGGTGCAGTTTCCAAGGCTGCCGAGTACCGCGGCCTGGGCCTGGTTTTTTCACAGGGCCCACTCAATGCATCTTTGACCTATGAAGAACTGTCTGGCGGCGCGGCCTCCGGAAGCTACAACAAGGTCGTCACACTGGGCGCGAACTACGACTTCGGTGTCGCGGCAGTTTATGGCGCATACCAGGACACGAGCGACTTCGGAGCCCAGCTGGCATCGACGACTTTCGCTAAGGGTACCGATCACGACGCATACAACCTGGGCGTGAAGGTGCCGTTCGGAAACTTCACCTTCAAGGCACAGTACACCTCGTCGACAGTCGACCGCTCCGGCGGGCTGAGCAACCTGGATCAGGACAAGTACGGCGCGTCGGTGGCCTATTCGCTTTCGAAGCGCACCACGGTCTACGCCGCGATCACCGAACGTGGTGGCGACGTCAAGGAGTCGTTCGCGCGCAAGAACGAGTATCTGATGGGCCTTGCCCACACTTTCTGATCAGATGTTTCGCAAGACGGCGCATCTGATGCGCCTGAAAAGCCGCCAATCGGCGGCTTTTTCTTGATCCCTCGGTCGGGAACCCGCCCTGTTCGCGTGGCAACAGACCTTGCAAAGAAGACCTCTTCGCTCGCGATATTTCTGCTGTCGATTGGAGCCGGTGCGGGGTTTCTTTAACTGTCAATCAAGGAGCATGACCAAATGAAGAAGTCACTTGTTGCCGTCGCCGTACTGGGCGGATTTGCCTCCGTCGCTGTGGCGCAGTCGTCGGTCACTTTGTACGGTCGCATTGACCAGAACATCACCTATCAGGATCCCGGCAAGAACGCCGCCGCTTCCTCCGGTGGGCGGCTTGGAAAAGGCGTTACCAAGCTCAACGACGGCGGTGTGAGCGGCTTTGGCAATTCACGCTGGGGCCTGCGCGGCAGTGAAGATCTGGGCGATGGTCTGCGCGCCTACTTTCTCCTCGAGTCGTCAATCGCCGCTGACACGGGCGCAGGCGGTGGCTCAACGGTTTCTGGATCCAGTTTCTTCAACCGTCAGGCTTACATCGCCATTGGCTCAAAGACCCTGGGCGACATCCGCCTGGGTCGAATCGAGACGATCAGCCGCGAAACCAACGTTCGCATCAACGACGCCACGGGCGAAAACGAGATCGGCATCCAAGAGGTGGTCGCATCCAACCGGCCGTTGTTCCAGAATTTCGGCACCCGGATCGACAACGGGGTTTCCTATCGCTCGCCAGTCCTTGGTGGATTTCAGGGCATCCTGACCATCGGCCTGAACGAGGATTTCAAGTCCACCAGCTCGGCTACCCCGCCGGTGACTTCGAAGGCGTCCGAGTACCACGGCGTGGGATTGATCTTCGGACAAGGGCCGTTCAATGCGGCCGTGTCGTACGAGGAGTTTTCGGGTGGTGTGGTTTCGGGCAGCTACAACAAGGCCGTGACTGTCGGTGCGAACTACAACTTTGGCCTGGCAACCGTCTACGCGGCATACCAGAACACCTCTGATTTCGGCCCGCAACTGGCTGCCCCCACGTTCGCGAAGGGTACCGACCACGACGCCTACAACGTCGGCGTGAAAGTGCCCTACGGCAATTTCACTTTCAAGGCGCAGTACACCTCCTCGACGGTGGACCGCACCGGTGCTCTGAGCGATCTGGATCAAGAAAAGTACGGCCTGTCGGCGGCCTACGCGCTTTCCAAGCGAACCAGCGTCTACGCTGCTGTCACCGAGCGCAGCGGTGATCTGAACAGGAACTTTGCCCGACGCAACGAGTACGTTCTCGGTCTGGGCCACAACTTCTGATCGAAGGCCGGCGATCAGCTGGTACTCTAATGAAATGAAGCCGCCCGAAAGGCGGCTTCACTTTTTGGGGAAACCGCTCGTGTTGCTCGTGCAACATCGTCCGCGAGCTTGCCCTGGTCGATGACACACTGCCGCAGCGCAGCCGGCATGTCGCGAAAGACCTTCATGAAACGCCACCTCCTTGTCTTCGTCATCCTGGCTTCCGTTCAGTCGAGCGGCCATGCGCAAAGCAAGCTCGAGCTGTACGGCATCGTGGACGCTGGCGTGACCCGGGTCAGCGGGGTCAAGGGAGGCAGCGTGACGCAACTCTCCAGCGGAATCATGGAGGGCTCGCGAATCGGTCTGCGTGCGAACGAAGACCTCGGGAATGGCTACCGAGCGATCTTCACGCTGGAGAACAGGCTCGAGGCCGACACGGGCGACATCAGCAATCGACCCCCCTCGCGCGGGCAGTTGCCTGACCGGGCCACCTTCGCGCGCCACTTGTTGCCTTCCCTGCCAGCGGCGCAGCAGTCAGCCCTCCAGCCCTTGTTGAACCAGGTGTCTGCCGGAATCGGCACGCGCGTGGGTATCAATGTGCATGCCGCTGGCCCCAACTTCTTCGATCGCCAGATCTATGTGGGCCTGGTCACTCCGGTGGGTGCCGTGCTCGCAGGCCGCATGTACACGCCGGGCTATGAACTGGCAGGCACGTTCGATGCGTTGTCTGCACAGTCGTCCTTGTCTTCAGGCCAGATTGCCGCGGTGCCGTATGCCATCGACATCCGAAGTTCGAATGCGCTGGCGTACCGGCTTCAACAGGGACCATGGACCGCATCCATGATGTACGGCTTCGACGAGAAGACCACGGAAACCGGCCGTTTTGCCGGGGTGCTCGGCATGTATCGCAGTGATGCCTTTGGTCTTGGCGTGGCCTACAACAACCGTCGCAACGAGAAGGGGCAGCAGTCGCTCACCAGCCTCGTGTTCGGCGCATATCTCAACTTCGGCTCGGGACAGTTCTATGCGTCGGCGGCCTCGATCAGGGATGGTCACCCGTCGGCCGTTTCGGGTATAGCTGTTCCGATCACACCGCTGATTGGTCCGGCGCTGGCTGCACTGGTACAGGCGGGCTACACCGACGCACTCAAGCAGGACGCAAAGCTGTATCACCTGGGCTACAAGCACGTGAGCGGACCCGGCACGGTCTACGTCGCGTGCAATCTCTATGACGATTCGAAGGCAGCCAATGCCGATGTCGCATCCTTTGGCGTGGCCTACAGCTACGCGCTGTCGAAGCGCACCGATCTCAGTGCCATCGCCACCCGGTTCAACAACACCGGGCTGGGGCAGGCCGCGCCGGGCGGCGGTGGTTACCTGGGAGGTGTCACTTCGCATGCTGGCCGTGATTCGACAAGCCTCGCGCTTGGATTGCGTCATCGTTTCTGATGCCGTGAACGCAGTTCGGCGCCGGGGCGGTGCTCGCGCCGCGTTCCGCGTCGTCGCCGTGGTGCTGGGGCTGGGTGTCGCTGGCTGCGAATCCATGCGCGACGTGCCGCCTCCGCGCGCGCCAGCACAGTCCGACGTGGCCTGGAAGCCCTTCGTGCTGCCAACCAAGCGTGAGACGCGATATGTCCGCAGCGTCATCGACGGCCGCCCGGTCATACAGGCCGATGCCGACAACGCGGTCAGCCTGTATCGGCGGGCGATGCGCATCGAGCCTGAAAAGCTGGGGCACCTGTCGTTTTCCTGGATGGTTCCGAAGCTCATCGATACCGCTGACCTCAGCATTCAGAGTTCAGAGGATGCACCGGTGCGCATCGTCCTCGCGTTCGATGGCGACCGCAGCAAGCTGTCCCTCAAGAACCGGATGCTGTTCGACCTGCTGGAGGCCGTGATCGGCGAGGAACCTCCTTATGCCACGCTGATGTATGTCTGGGACAGCCGGGCGCCGCTCGAATCGGTGATCCTGTCCGCGCGCACCGACCGCATCCGCAAGATCGTCGTCGACTCGGGTTCGGATCAAACATCGATCTGGCGTTTCCATGAACGGGACGTCGTGGGCGATTACCGCAGGGCCTTCGGTGAGGAGCCAGGAGCCCTGGTTTCGGTGGCCTTGATGACTGACAGCGACAACACCCGCACCACCGTGCGCGCCTACTATGGCGATGTCAGGTTTTCCGGTCGCGACGGCGCCATGCGCTGAGAAGCAGTTTCCGTGGCCGCGCGCCAGAATCTGCGCTTCTTGCTGATTTCCGTCCGACACCCCACCTCCTCCATGCTGGTCTTCATTGTTCGCCGCCTCGCCCAGGCGGTTCTGGTGATGCTCACCGTGGCGCTGGTGTCGTTCGTGCTGTTCCAGTTCGTCGGCGACCCGGTGACGAATCTGCTCGGGCAGGACGCGACGCCCGGACAACGTGAACAGTTGCGTCGCGATCTCGGTCTGGACCAGAGTGCCCCCACTCAGTTCGTCCGCTTCGTAGGCAACGCGGTGCAAGGCGATTTCGGGCTCAGCCTGAGGCAGGGCCGCCAGGTTTCATCGCTGATTGCCGAGCGCCTTCCGGCGACGCTGGAGTTGTCGCTGGTGGCCGCCGTGCTGGCGCTGGCACTGGGTGTTCCGCTGGGTGTCTATGCGGCGCTGCGGCGCGATGGTTTCTGGGCGCACTGCCTGATGGCTGTATCGCTGCTCGGCGTGTCGCTTCCGACCTTCCTGATCGGCATCGGGATGATCATGGTGTTCTCGGTCACGCTGAACTGGCTGCCGAGTTTCGGTCGCGGTGAGGTGGTGCGGCTCGGAGCCTGGAGCACCGGCCTGCTGACGGCGGACGGGTGGCGGCATCTGGTGCTGCCGGCCACCACGCTCGCGATCTTTCAGCTGACCCTGATCATGCGGCTGGTTCGTGCCGAGATGATCGAGGTGCTGCGCACCGACTACATCCGCTTTGCACGGGCCCGTGGTCTGACGAACCGGTCTGTCTACTTTGGCCACGCGCTGAAGAACACGAAGGTGCCGGTGATCACGGTCACCGGGCTGCAACTGGGTTCGTTGATCGCCTTCTCGATCATCACCGAGACGGTCTTCCAGTGGCCCGGCATGGGGCTGCTGTTCATCCAGGCGGTGCAGTTCGCGGATATTCCGGTGATGGCCGCCTACCTGTGCCTGGTCGCCCTGATCTTCGTCCTGATCAACCTGGCGGTCGACCTGCTTTACTTCGCGATCGATCCGCGGTTGCGTGCCGCAGGTTTCGGCGAAGCGACCGTTCCGTGAGCGACGCCGTCACATCGCCGGGTCCGCTGCGCCGCTTCCTTGACGGGGACCTCTGGTACAGCTTCACCCACACACCAACGGCGATCGTCGCCGCTTCGATCGCGCTTGCTTGCATCGTTGTCGCGGCGTTCACCAACACGCTCGCGCCGCATCATCCCTTCGATCTGGCAACTCTCGAACTGGCCGACTCGAGGCTGCCACCGGCCTGGTTGCCAGAGGGGCGCTCCACCTACCTACTGGGCACCGACGACCAGGGCCGCGACATCCTGTCGGCGCTGATGTATGGATCGCGCATCTCGCTGCTCGTCGGTCTGGCGTCGGTCGTGCTGTCGACGATCTTCGGCGTGACGCTCGGGCTGCTGTCGGGCTACCTCGGTGGCAAGACCGATGCGGTCATCATGCGAATCTGCGACGTGATGCTGTCGTTTCCGGCGATTCTGCTGGCACTGATGATCGACGGTGTCGGCCGTGCGCTGTTCCCGCAGGCGCACGACGCGCTGGCCTACGCGGTGCTGATCGTCGCGATCTCTGCGGCCGGCTGGGTGCCCTATGCGCGCGCTGTGCGTGGAGGTGCGATGGTCGAGCGGCAGAAGGAGTACGTGCAGGCTGCGCGCGTGATCGGCGTCTCACCCCTGCGCATCATGCGTCGCCATGTGCTGCCGAACGTCCTGGGCCCGGTGATGGTGCTGGCCACGCTGCAACTCGCCACCGCGATCCTGATCGAGGCGACCTTGTCGTTCCTCGGCGTCGGGGTGCCGCCGACTTCACCTTCGCTGGGGACGCTGATCCGCATCGGCAACGACTTCCTGTTCTCGGGCGAATGGTGGATCACGGTGTTTCCCGGCGCGATGCTGGTGGTGATTGCTCTCAGCGTGAACCTGCTGGGTGACTGGCTGCGCGACGCATTGAATCCGCGCCTGCGATGAGTCCGCTGCTCGAGGTAGACCGACTGTGCGTCGATCTCGGATCTCGGCATGGCAGCCTGCGCTTGCTCGACGACGTTTCCTTCGCGATCGCTCCCGGTGAGATGCTGGGCTTCGTGGGGGAGTCCGGTGCCGGCAAGTCGCTGACAGGCTCGGCTGTCATCGGATTGCTCGAGCCTCACTGCCACATGACCGGGGGACGAATCGTCTACGACGGCCGGCGCATCGATGACCTGCCCGACGATGAAGTCCGGCGCCTGCGAGGTCGGCAGATCGGCGCGATCTTCCAGGACCCGCTGACGTCGCTGAATCCGCTCTACACGATAGGACATCAGCTGGTCGAGACGATGCGTACCCACCTCGCGCTGACCGAAGCCGAGGCGATCTCGCGAGCAGTGGACCTGCTCGAGGAAACCGGCATCCAGGGTGCCGCACAACGCCTTCGGCAGTATCCGCATCAGTTGTCCGGCGGCATGCGGCAGCGGGTTGTGATTGCTCTGGCTCTGGCCGCTGAACCGAGGCTGGTGATCGCCGATGAGCCCACGACTGCGCTTGACGTCTCGGTGCAGGCACAGGTGATGGCATTGCTCAGGCGACTGTGTCGTGACAGGGGGATGGCGGTGATGCTCGTCACGCACGACATGGGCGTGATCGCGGAGTCCTGCGATCGAGTGGCGGTGATGTATGCGGGGCGCATCGTCGAGATCGGTCCGGTTCGTGACGTGATCCAGGCACCGGCCCATCCCTACACCGCTGGACTGATGGGTTCGATCCCGCCGATGACCGGGGAGCGTGGTCGGTTGGTGCAGATCGACGGTTCGATGCCGAGGCCGGGCCTGATCCCGTCGGGATGCGCGTTTCATCCGCGCTGCTCGCAAGGCTGGGATCGCTGCCGCATCGAGCGGCCTGACCTGATGGCTGTGGGGGCCAGCCGCTCGGCCTGCTGGTTGCATGACCCGAGGCGAACTGGATGAGCGCTTTGAAAGCCGCGTCCATTGAGACCTCGCCCTTGGTCGAAGTACGCAACCTCAGCAAGACCTTTGTCGTGCCGGTCCCGTTTCTCGAACGGATGATCGAGCGCCGACCGTTGCCGCTGGTCCGCGCGGTCGATGACATCAGCTTCGCGATCGAGAGGGGGCAGACGCTGGCTCTGGTCGGCGAATCGGGGTGCGGCAAGAGCACCGTGGCGCGCCTGCTGGTCGGCCTGCTCAACCCGACCGCAGGTGGCGTTCTCTTCGATGGTCAGGACCTGTCTTCGGCTTTTGCGCCAGGTCGGGCGAGCCCGCAGCGAAAGCGGGTGCAGATGATTTTCCAGGACCCATACGCAAGCCTGAACCCGCGGTGGCGAGTCGCCGACATCGTTGGCGAGCCGCTGGTCGAGCAGGGGTGGCTGTCTGGCCGCCTCGCCCTGCGCGAGCGTGTTGCCGAGTTGCTGGCTCTGGTGGGTCTGGCGGCCGAGGATGCAGGCAAGTTGCCGCACCAGTTCTCGGGCGGGCAGCGGCAGCGAATCTCGATCGCCCGGGCTCTGGCAACGAATCCGGAGTTCCTGGTCTGCGACGAACCGACCTCGGCGCTCGATGTCTCGGTGCAGGCGCAGGTGCTGAACCTGATGCAGGACCTCCAGCGCAGCCGTGGCCTCACGTACCTCTTCATCTCGCACAACCTCGCGGTCGTGCGTCAGATCAGCGATCAGGTGGGCGTCATGTATCTCGGGCGCATCGTCGAGATGGCGGAACGCAACGCCTTGTTTTCAAGACCGAAGCATCCCTACACGCGCATGCTGCTCGATGCGATCCCCGATGTCACGATGAGCGGCCGACTGCGACAGCCGGTACTGGGAGAGGTGCCGAACCCGCTGCAGCCGCCAGCAGGTTGCGGCTTCCATCCTCGTTGCCCGCATGCCAACGCGCGCTGCCGCATCGAGCGGCCGATGCTGAAATCCATCGAAGGCACGCTGGCAGCCTGCCACGCGGCCGAAGAAGGCCGTCTGCCCTGAGGCCGTCCCGGGCCTGCTACCCCTGAGGCAGCAGGTGTTCGCCGCGGAACAGATCGGCCGGGGTTTCTCTCTCCCGTATCAACCACGACTCGGTATTCGACACCATGACCTCGGCGGCGCGACCGCGGGTGTTGTAGTTGCTCGCCATGCTCATGCCGTAGGCGCCGGCGGACAGCACGGCGATGTGATCGCCGGCATGGACGGCAAGGGAGCGGTCGCGGCCCAGCCAGTCGCCCGACTCGCAGACGGGACCCACGACATCACAGGTTGTCGCAGGCTCCGCGCGCAGACGGCAGGCCACAATGCCCATCCAGGCCTCGTACATGGCCGGACGCATCAGGTCGTTCATGGCGGCATCGACGATGCAGAAGTTCTTGCCGTCGGGTTCGGCCGAGGGCTTCAGGTAGAGCACCTCGCTCACCAGCACCCCGGCGTTGCCAACCAGCGAACGTCCCGGCTCGAACATCAGCTTTCGATGTCCATGGCCGCGCGCGTCGATGCGTTGCAGCAGCGCGCCGATCAGGTCGGCCGCTGAAGGCGGCTTCTCGTCGGTGTAGGAGATGCCGAGGCCACCGCCCAGATCCAGGTGGTGCAGGCGTATGCCCGCAGCCTCGATCGCCTCGACCAGATCGAGCACGCGATCCACCGCGTCGAGATAGGGGCTGATCTCGGTGATCTGCGACCCGATATGGCAGTCGATGCCAACCACC
>Ga0116157_10001959_pt1 | contig 20357 bp, 20 predicted proteins | sample AD_UKC048_MetaG_FD_89882 | JGI IMG/M metagenome (GOLD analysis project Ga0116157, IMG submission 89882) | Active sludge microbial communities of municipal wastewater-treating anaerobic digesters from USA - AD_UKC048_MetaG | ecosystem: Engineered > Bioreactor > Anaerobic > Digestate | place: USA...
ATCCTGCTTTGTCATAGTTGCGGGCGAATGCAGTCCAGATTTTTCATCACCCGTTCGGCTTTCCGGAAGGAATCCAGATCATCAATGTCGATGGCATGCTCATTTTCCACACGGATAGGAAGAATGGTTTTACCCGTCATGGAATTGCGTTTCATGATCACATCCCGCCGGATGAGATCGTAGGTACCGGTCTGCCAGAAGGTAGGAGGCAGTTTCTGACGAGGCATGTTGAATGGCTCATCGATACCGTCCACATAAAGCAAAGGCCGCAGCGGTTGATCTTCTCCATCCATGAACCACATTTTGTATGGCGTAATGGGAGATGGAGTGACCGTCCGTACGGACTCGGCATCCGGATGATTGTGCAGTAACTGAATACAGGACTCGATTTCGTGTACAAACCGAAGGGGCGAAGTTGGTCGCAGCTGAAGAATCAGATCCGGTACATATCCTTCATTTTCCTCCAGCCATTGAAGCGCATGCTGAAACGTCTCAAGGTCCGTTGTGTAATCACCAGCCAGTTCAGCAGGACGAATAAACGGAACATCGGCTCCATATTGCTTCGAAATCGAGGCAATGTCCTGTGAATCAGTCGTTACCACCACCCGATCAATCAGGGGTGTGCTCCGTCCGGCTGCAATGCTGTAGGCAATAAGCGGGTGTTCATCCAAAGGCAGGATGTTTTTGTTCGGCAAGCCTTTTGAGCCACCTCTGGCCGGAATAAGAGCCAGTGTTTTTAAGGACTGAAAACTCAAACCTTCTGGTTTTTAAGTTTTTTACGTTGTACCATTTCGATTTCCAGAATCTCCGTTCCTTTTGGCTGAAGGGCCTCAAACGTGTGTTCCAGATCGCGAACCAATTTTTGCATGCCGGGAACTTCCAGGGAAGCCGCATGATCGGTTCCTTTCCAGGTACGGTCTTTGGTAAAATGACGTTCAATCCAGCGGGCTCCCAATGTGTAAGCGGCAACATCCATGGCAATTCCGAGATGGTGACCGGAGAATCCAATTTCTTTCACCCGGGTTCCGAATGATTTGTACAAACGGTTGATTTCCAGAAGACAGATGTCTTTAAATGGAACCGGATATCCGGAAGTGCAGGAGTAAATCACCAACCGGGATTTCGCAGCACCGGTTTCTTCGAAAAACTTCACCACTTCTTCTTCTTCAGCTTGTGTGGTCATACCAAAACTGATGTGCACTTCTCCCTGATAGGTATCACGAAGCACTTTCAGCATCGGATAATTGTTGTTACAGGCAGAAGGAACTTTGATAAATCCAGGATTGAGTGCAATGATTTCATTGGCTGATGTGACATCCCAGACGGATGTGCAATATTCAACACCAATGCTTTCGCAATAATCTTTCAGTTCCTGATGCTGGGCTGCCGAAAACTCCAGGTATTCGCGGTGAGCACCATAGGTTTCTCCGTAGGAATTCCAGGGATTCGGATGCGGGGCATTGTATTGATCTTCGGTGAGAAGTTCACGGTTGTTTCGCTTCTGAAATTTTGCCACCTGACAATGGCATTCTTTTGCCAGACGAATGAGGTCTTTGGCAATTTCCATGTCGCCCATGTGGTTGCAACCGATTTCGGCAATCACTTTCGGGGCCTGGTATGAAAAATCGAACATGTTTTCGAGGTTAAAATAAAGTTCCGTTTCTATTTAGTAAGGCAATCCAACGAAGTCAAGCACAGGCTTTCCTTCCGGAAAAATACGCTTTTTAAAAGTCTTGTGTCCAACGAGCAGAACCAGAATATCGGCATCTGCCAGAGCACTGTCAATTGAGGTGAGGGTAAAATGCGGGTGAGATTCGACATTTGGCTCCACGATGAGGCAATCAATTTTCTCGGCCAGAAGTTTCTCCACCACTTCTACAGCCGGGGATTCCCGCAGATCGTCGATATCCGGTTTAAACGCAAGACCCAGACAGGCTACCTTTGGCTTCTTCTTATGATCAATCCGGAAACGCAGGCAGGTGTTGATGATTTTCTCCACCACCCATTTCGTTTTAAAATTGTTCACTTCCCTCGCCTGGCGGATAATTTTGGCCTTTTCGGGACTTTGCGCCACAATAAACCAGGGATCCACCGCAATGCAATGACCGCCAACTCCCGTTCCCGGACGGAGAATATTGACACGTGGGTGCTTGTTGGCCAGTTCAATCAGTTCCCAGACATTGATTCCAAGATCATCGCAGATCATCGACAATTCATTGGCAAAGGCAATGCTGACATCCCGGCTTGCATTTTCTGTGAGCTTACACATTTCTGCTGTCCGGGCATTTGTCTCGAGGACGGCGCCTTTCACGAAGGTACGGTAAAAGGCCGCTACTTTTTCGGTGCTTATAGGGTCAAGTCCACCCACAATCCGGTCGTTTTCAATCAGTTCCTTCATCACATGACCAGGCAGAACCCGCTCAGGACAATAGGCAAAGTACAACTGCGAAGTATCGACTCCTGCTTTTTCAATCTCTGCCTTAACTTTTTCGGTTGTGCCAACCGGTGAGGTTGACTCAAGAATAACCAGATTACCTGGTTTGAGGAAAGGGGCAATGGATCGGCTTGCTGACAAAACATAGGTTATATCCGGACTCAGATCAACATGAAACGGAGTCGGCACGGCGATGATGAATACATTTGCTTCTGCCGGACCTAAGGCTGCTTTCAGATGCCCCGAGTTTACAGCTGCATGGACAAAGGCATCCAGATCAGGCTCAACAATATGAATTTCACCCCGGTTGATGGTATCCACCACCGAAGAGACTACATCCACGCCATGGACAATATATCCACAATTGGCAAGCAGTGCAGCGGTGGGTAATCCGATGTAGCCTAGTCCTGAGATGCAGATTCGTTCTTTCACACTCATTCGATTATGCGATTGATTGACTGATTGTAAGTTGAAAATGTTTTAGTAAGAATTTGGAAATCCGGTCGGCTGCCTTGCCATCCCCATAGGGATTGTGCAGGTGGCTCATCTGGTCATACCGGTTTTTATTCCGGAGCAATTCAAGGGTTTCTTCCACGATTTTGTCTGAATCAGTGCCCACCAGAATGACTGTTCCAGCCTCCACCGCTTCTGGTCTTTCGGTTTTGTCCCTCATCACCAGAACCGGCTTTCCTAAGGACGGGGCTTCTTCCTGCACACCGCCGGAATCGGTAATCACGAGGTAGGAGGCGTCCATCAACCAGACAAAGGATTCGTAATCCAAAGGTTCGATCAGATGAATATTATGCTGATTTCCCAGCAATTCATGAACAGGTCCTTTGATATTGGGATTGAGGTGAACCGGGTAGACAATTTCCACATCGGCTGAACGGCTGATTTCGAGAAGAGCTTCACAAATATTGAGTACGCCCTGACCAAAATTCTCTCTTCGGTGACCTGTCACCAGAATAACGGGCTTGCTGAAATCCAGCTTTTCCTGAATCTTCCGGCACCGTTCCGGAGTCTGTCTGCGGACTTTTTCAACCGAAAAAAGGAGGGCATCAATCACGGTGTTTCCTGTCACGATGATGGAATCATCCGACACATTTTCCTGAAGCAGATTGTTTCTGGAACCCTGTGTAGGGGCAAAATGAAAATCAGTCAGGCGACCGGTGATGGCACGGTTCATTTCTTCCGGGAAAGGGGCCCATTTGTCGAAGGTCCGGAGACCTGCTTCAACATGACCAACCTGAATTCCGGCATAATAGGCAGACAATGCGGCCATGGTTGAAGTTGTTGTATCACCATGAACCAGAACCAGATCGGGTTTAGATTCTGCCAGCACATCTTTCATCCCCATCAGAATATTGGCAGAAAGCTCCGTGAGGGTCTGATTGGTTTTCATCACCTTCAGATCGTAGTGTGCTTCGATTTCAAAAAACTCCATTACCTGATCAAGCATTTCTTTATGCTGTCCTGTAATGCACACTTCCACCAGAAAATGATCGGAATGCTGAAGGAGTGACAGGTAAACCGGTGCCATTTTAATGGCTTCCGGCCGGGTGCCAAATACAAGTAAAATCTTTTTCAATCTGTTAGTTTATTTCTTAAAAAACCGGCCTGTTATGGATTTGATGAGCTTTTTCCAGAATGTTGTGCTCTCATCATCAAAATATCCGTAATGGTGGTAGCCGTAACCTCCGTATCGGTAACCATACCCATATCCATACCCAACGGTATCGCCGGCAATATCATTGATGATCAGGCAGATGTTGTGAATTTTCTTTTCTTCAAACATCTCATTGATCTTGCGGAGAAACAGCTTTCGTGTATAGTTGTGGCGAACAATATAGCAGGTTACATCGCTGTATTTCAACATCAGAAGACTATCTGCCACCAGGCCAAGCGGAGGAGTATCAATAATGATGCAATCGAAGGATTTCTTCAGTTCTTCCATTACCTCATCCATTTTACGGTCGCCCAAAAGTTCAGCCGGATTGGGAGGTGTCGGGCCGGAAGTGAGAACGTACAGGTTTTTCACGGATGATTCCTGAATCACATCGGCCAGCTTACTTTTGCCAATAAGAACATTACTTAAGCCGAAATCGGTATTTACCTCCAGCTCTTTGTCAATCCTGGGTCTTCGTAAATCAGCAAACAAAACCAATGTGCGTTTCCCGGACATGGCATAAACCGAGGCGAGATTAACGGAACAAAATGTTTTGCCTTCCCCTGGAACAGAGGAAGTCACACACAAAACCTGAATATCCTTTCGTGTCTGAAGGTAGGGCAGGTTTAGTTTGATGGACCGGAAATCTTCGGTGACAGCTCCTCTTGGATTGTTGTGGGTGACCAGATTTCCAAAGTTCTCACTATTCCCAACCATCCCGACAATGGGAATATTGGATTCATTTTCGAGATCTTCTTTGCTCAGGACTTTGTCGTTCATCCAGATACGGGCCAGAGTGATGGTCAGTGGTGCCATCAGACCCAGAAAAAGGGCAATGGCAAAAACAATGACCTTTTTCGGAGCCACAAGGCTGGCTGAACGGACCGAGGCTTCTTCCACCACCTGACAATCCGGAATGTTAGCGGCCCGGGAAATTCCGGCTTCTGCCCTTTTTTGTAGGAGATAGGTATAGATGTTATCGTTCAGATTGAATTTACGCTGGATATTCACGAGTTGTCTTTCGTTGTCCGGCAACTGATCCACACTTTTCTCCAGTGCTTCAATCCGCTTATTGATGTCGTCCTGCGTAATCTGGGAACTGGCAATGATGCTTTTCAGGTTTTCCACCAGTTCCTTCTTCACGGAATTGATTTTATCATCAAGAACAAACCAGGCCGGATTTTTCTCTTTAGCTGTGAGAGCCAGAACCGATCTTTCGGATATGAGCTTTGACAACTGCTGTATCAATGAAGTAAGAAGAGGATCGTCAATCCCGATGGCAGAAGGAGCTACTACTTCTTTGAGAACATCGTTGGTTCGGATATAGTTGAGCAGGTAATCAAAGTATTTTCTCTTCACTACAATCTGCGCTTTTTCTGATTCCAGAGCATCCAGTTTGTTAAACGCCTTTGTGGCGGCAAAACTGAGATCCATGATTTTGTTGTTGGTCCGGAAATACTTCAGTTGCTCTTCCGCATCCTGAAGTGAAACGGTGATCTCAGTGAGCTGGTTGTCAATAAACTGAATGGTATTGGATGCCACCTTATTCTTCTCTTCCAACAGATTTTCTGAATACACCTGTATAAGGGTATTGAGGAAATCCGCTTCCTTCTGGACATTTTTTCCTGCCAGGCTCAGGTCCAGAATGGTGGAAAGTTTATTGATTTGTTTTACCTGAAGCCGGCTTTGGTATTGTCCTGCAAGGCGATCACTTTCGTTTAGGATGAAAAAGAACAACGTTACTTCATTGTACTCTTTCATAATTTCAGGGTTATAGTCAATCCTGAATCGGGTATCACCCAGAACATAGCTAATCCCAAACCTGAGATTGGCACGGGTTGGGAGGGATTTACTTTTGGTCAGGGAAAAGTCATGACTTTGAGGGTCAAAGAAGCTTTTCTCATACTGGTCGTGAAGCTGATATTCATTCACTCCTACCTTTTTTATGTAGAAAGCGGTACCGGCATATTCTTCCGGTATGGAATCAATGACCACTTCAAATGGATTCGCCTTGTAAATCTCAGTGGTCCGGATGTTTCCTTCGGCAAAATAAAACACCTTGAAATCGAGCCTGTCAATTGCTTTTTTACTGATGGAGTAGGACCGGAGGATTTCAATCTCATTTTCGAGATTCTTTTTGCCTCCACCAATTCCAAGATCCTTGAAAAGCATTTCCATCCCCGAATCTTTGGAGGCATTGTCCCGAAGAAGGATGGTGGTTGAAATTTTATAGACCTTTTCTGTGTACCGGACATAGGCAAAAGCAACGGCCAAAGCCAGTACAGTACAAATAAGAAAAAGCAACCAATAGTTGGTGATCCGGTAAAATAACCGGAGTAAATCGCTGCTGGCGCCGTCGTTCCTTGTTTGTGACACTGTTTGTTAAAAGGTGCGCAAAATTAAGTCTTATTGCGGATGTAGCCCAATTTTATAATATGTTGTTTGCCAGATAATTACCTTCAAATCCACAATATCCGGAATCAGATAGCAGGGATAAAAGTCAACTTTCTGCCTAAGAAAGATTAAAAAAAACTAATCAGGCTTCTGGTGGCTTGGGCGGACCAGGTGGACGGTTTTCCCGATTTCCCCGGTTGCGGTTGTTTGGCCTTCCTCCCTGTTTTTTCCCAGGATTGGGATTCTGTCCGGGATTGGCACCGCCTTCCGGCCTTGGCTGACCTCCTTCCGGTGGATTTGGCTTTGGTTGGTTGGGTTGGCTCCCCGCATTATTTCGCGGAGGATTCGGTGGTCGGTTTCCACCCTGATTCGGACGAGGCTGGTTTCCGGATGGAGGTCGGTTTGGATTTGGAGCGCCACTTCCGGGATTGGGTTTGCCCTGGTTTCCCTGTGGTTTCGGTCCGGACGAAGGTCGGTTACCGCCACCTCCTGTTGGTTGTCCTCCCTGCCGTGATCCGGATGACGGTTTCTTTTTCTTCTTATTTTTTGAGAATTTCTTATCCAGCGCAATCAGATCTTCGTTTTTCACTTCCGATTGTGCCTCTTCAATGATGAATTCCTCCTCTTCGGTCAAAGCCTGAGGTTTCACACCTTTCTTATTCTGTTCTATGATGAAGGCCACCCGGCTGATGTCGATCTTGATCCAGTTGCTTTCATCCCCGCTGTAAGCAAACCACATCACCTTCCTGAAAATATCGGTCTTCTGAAGGCGAGCATATCCTTTTTCAGTCTGCAGATCCTTATCCACTTTGGGGATATCCTTCAGTTCGTGGAGATATGTATCGAGCTCGTAGTTGAGGCAACATTTCAGGCGGCCACACTGTCCTGATAATTTGGTTGGATTGAGCGACAGATTCTGGTAACGGGCAGCCGACGTAGCCACACCTTTAAAATCGGTCAGCCAGGTAGAGCAACAAAGTTCCCGTCCGCAGGTTCCGATTCCTCCGAGGCGACCGGCTTCCTGACGGAGACTGATCTGCCGCATATCGACTCTTACTTTGAATTCGCCCCCGAGCATTTTGATCAGCTCGCGGAAATCGACACGCTCTTCAGCTGAATAAAAGAAAGAAGCTTTTGTTCCGTCTGCCTGAAACTCCACATCCGACAATTTCATTGGTAGTTTCAGTTCGTGTACCACCTGACGGGTTCGGTACAAGGAAGGAAGTTCGCGGTTTCTGGCTTCTTCGTAGCGTTCGAAATCTTTATCCGTTGCCAGTCTGACTATGCCTTTCAACTCATCAAAACTGGTTTTGGGTGCCTTTTTCTTCAGCTGAAGATGCGCCATTTCTCCCTGAAGAGATACAAATCCCAAATGATAACCCGCACCGGTTTCGACCATTACACCATCTCCGGTGTACAAGCGCTTACCTGTTTTGTTGATATGGAATTCTTTACGGCCTGCTTTAAAACGAACCTCGACCAGATTCCGGTAACTTTCGTTTACCCAATCCATGATATCACCCAGCCAGTCGGTTGTGCTCAGAATATTGCAGCTACCTCCGGCACAGCCACTGCAGGAGCCGGTTTTACTGCTTCCTGACTTGATGGAACATCCTCCACTGCTACACGATCCGCATCCCATTGTTCGCTCTTTCTGGTCTGATTTACTGGTGACTCATTTTTTTAGGTCGCCAAAGATAGGTCAAATTGATCTTCATTGGTGAGGCCATTGGCAATTTCTATGTGCTGAACATTTCAGAGAATAACAAAATCCTGTTTTTCAACTGATTGTTGCTGATTGAAAACTCAGTTTCCATTCAGGAGATTCCTTGCCGCTTCCAGCACATGGTCCACTGAAATCCCGGCCACATCTTCCTCAGAACCATCGTGATACATTGCCGCCAGAGAATCGTATTTGTCATTCACTTCCCCGAAGGAGGCAGGATAAACCGTTTGAATCCAGCTGGCAACCTCTTTTGGATACGGATTCCAACGGCCAAAATGATTTCCCTGACTGATGACAATACAAGTCGTTCCAGTGGTGGCGGCCATGTGAACCGGCGATGATTCATTTGAAATCAGGAGATCTGAATTTCGAAGTTCTTCCATCGATTGAGTTAAGGAACGTTTTCCAGCCAGATTCTGAACCGGAATTCCGGGCAGCATTTGAATCAATTCTTCACCCAGCAAGAATTCACCCGGGCCTCCGAGGACTTTCACTTCGATTGACCTGCTTTCTGATAATTTCAGGAGCAGTTCTCCGAAATTACTCAAAGGCCAGCGACGGTTTCGGGTACTGGCTCCGGGTGCAATTGATATAACCTTCTGGCCGGACTCAAAATTCGAATTACTGTAAGGAAGATTTTGATCCATCAGTCCAGGTAGCCGGGAAGCTTCTTCCGAAAAATAGCCGAAGAAATTACGGTTCCGGTAAAACTCAAATAAAGGGACAGGTCCGGTCGAAAGATGGCTTTTGTAAACATGATCTGACCAGGACTTCTCGGATGAACTCATGTAATGCCCGACCGCTTTACCCGTGTAGACTTTTGATGATCCACTTACCCGAACAATCGACTCAAGCCAGTATTGCCGGGTATGGGATGGATAAAGCACCATTTCAAATCCAGCATGACGGACGGCACGCAGAATCCGGAACCGATATCCCCAGCTGTTGATAAAACGGGCACGGTCGATCCAGATAAAATCGGTAAAAACAGTTGAATCCATCGATTCTGCCAGTTCTTTTACCTGCTGGTTTCCGGCTAATGAGAACGAGAAATCTTCCCAACGTTTCTCTCTCCGCAAAACCGAAAAAAATGGCCGGCACATCAGGTAATCCCCGATCAGATCCAGTCTGTAAATAAGTATTTTCTTTTGGGGACGATATGGAACAGAAAACAGGATCCACTGATCAATCAGCTCATAAACCCAGAGTTTAAATGGGTATTTAAACCGGTACACCCAGTTGGATATCAGTTCGCTGATGGGGGCCTTCACAAATTTTGCAGAGAAATTCCGGATCAAACCGGCTCAATTCAGGCCGGCATTTCCGTGGAAAGCCCAAACATACCGTAATTTGTCGTTTCTGAATTTATTCTGAATCGCATGTTTCAAAAAATACTGGCTTCCTTTTTCCGGGGTTTGGTGCTGGTGGCGCCTGTGACCATTACGATTTACATTCTTGTGTCGGCCCTTCGGTATGTGGATGAGCTGTTGCACATTGAGTTTCCAGGTCTGGGAATTTTGATTCTGGTTTCCTCCATCACTATGATCGGAGCCCTGAGTCAGACACTTCTCATCAATCCTTTATTGGGCTATCTGGAGAAAATTATCACCAAAGTTCCGCTGGCAGCCCTTATTTATTCTTCTCTGAAAGACCTCCTTTCTGCCTTTGTGGGAGATAAGCGAAAGTTTGACCAGCCGGTTTTGGTGGAACTGGTTCCGGGATCCGGCATTCTCAAGGTGGGATTCATTACCCAGAAATCAATTGAACCCGTGCTGAACACAGACTACACCGCCGTTTATTTTCCACATTCCTACAACATTTCCGGTGAAGTGATGCTGGTGCCGGTTCTCCGGATTCAACCCATGGATTGGAAAAGCGCAGAAGCGATGAAGTTTGTGGTTTCGGGGGGTGTTGCGTTTCACAAAAGCTGAAACCGGAACGCTATTTCAGTGAGCGGACAATTTCAGCCGATGCACTAAAAGCTGTACTCCAGGCGGCCTGAAAGTTGAATCCACCCGTCACGCCATCGACATTTAGAACTTCTCCGGCAAAAAATAATCCTGGAAATCGCTTCGACTGACAGGTTTCCGGATGTATTTCATCCAGATCGATTCCGCCTGAGGTGACGAATTCTTCTTTGTAGGTTGTCTTTCCATTCGCCGAAAACATTTTCTTTTTCAGCAATTTTGTTGCTTCCTGGATCTTCTTTTTTCCTGCCTCGGCCCAGTTGAAATAAGCTGATAAACCCGATTCCTTACAGATTTTTTCCCAAAGTCGTTTGGGTAACGGAAAGATCATCGATTGATCCGGGCGCTTTCTGGGATTGGCCAGTTGAAATGCAAACAACTGTTTTTCAACTTCTTCAACAGACAACTCCGGAAGCCAGTCAACCGAAAAGGAATAGCGATATTCTCTCTCCTGCAGCAACCGGGCACCAAAGGCTGACAGCTTTAGAACGGCCGGTCCGCTGAAGCCCCAATGGGTAACCAAAACAGGACCCGTGAACGACAAATCGGTCTTATCCAATTTCACAGTTGCGGACGGAACCGAAAGGCCCATCAGTTCCTTCCATGGATGGTTTACCACATTAAACGTAAACAAGGATGGTACCGGCGGAACAATCGAAAACCCAAAATCCTTGAGAAACACGAAACCATTTCCGGACGGACTTCCGCCACTAGCCACCAGCACATTCCGGCTCCAAAGGGTTTCACCTGATTCCAGTTCAAGTTCAAAACCTTCAGGTCGAGGAGAAAGCCGACGGACAGCCGAATTTAGCTTCAAAGAAAAATGAGGGCCTTTAGAAACTTTCAGTAGCGCATCGACAATCGTCTGGCTGTTGTTGGTCGACGGAAACATCCTTCCGTCAGCTTCAGGAACAATACCGACACCCAGATCCTGAAACCAACGCAACGTATCCCGAACCTGAAATTTCCGGAATACATCCTGAAGCCAGGGATTTCCTCTGGGATAAAATTCAATCAGCTTTTCCGGCTCAAAACAATGATGCGTTACATTGCAGCGGCCACCTCCTGAGATTTTCACTTTGGCCAACACCTTTCCGGTTTTTTCCAGAATGACCACCGATGCATGCGGCTTTCTTCTCAATACTTCCGAAGCAGCAAAAAAACCGGCGGCTCCTCCCCCAATGATGACAAGGTCTTTCAATCGGTTACTTCAGTTCGGAGGCTTTGAAGTCCTTTTCCCAGATCAAACGTCCCAGATTCGACATCACCTGAACTTTCATCACACGATCTTTCGCCGGTCCACTCAGTTTGAGCAGAGCAAAATTCCGTCCGTTGTAAAGAGTGCCTGGAACACGAAGCGTATTGGGTTCATTTCCCGGATTGTGCGTTCCGGCGGTTAATGGACTGGTTGTGAGATCATACAACGGATAGGTTCCTAGCCTTTCGAGCTTAGAAAGCTCGGCATGGTGGCGGTCACCACTAAGAAAAAACACACCGGAAATTCCGGCGGCAGTAATCCGGTCGATCAGTTTTCGTCTTTCAACGGGATACACGGCATAATTCTCAAACATGCGGGCATCATTGATCACCTGTCCACCACAGGTAATGATTTTAAAATTCGCCTTTGAATAGGTGAGAGCATCGATCAGCCAGTTGATCTGTTCCTCTCCAAAAAATGCACGGGTCGAATCTTTGCTGTTGTTCGGGGCACGAAACCAGCGATCATCCAGCATAAAAACCTGACAATCTCCCCAACCAAATGTATTTACCACAGAACCCTTTCCCAGAGGCTTCCCATTCGGATTGGCCCAGAAAAGATCGAATGTTTCGCTGGCCATTTCTTTGTTCCAGAAGCTTCGGTCTCCGTCGTTGGGACCATAATCATGGTCATCCCAGGTTGCATAATGGTGTGTTGACGCCAGCAAAGGCTGCATTTCAGGCAATGAACGTGTGTGGGTGTAGCGGTGTTGAAATCCGCTTTTGGTATTCCAGTCGCCTTCCCGTGTATACGTATTGTCGCCAAGCCAAAGCATCAGATCGGGCTTTTGTTCATGAAGCGTTTTGAAAACCATCATGCTATCTCCATATCCACGACCCGGCCGGTCCCAGAACGGTTCATTCACGTAGGCACAGGAACCAACTGCCACTGTAAAGGCCGGAGGATCCGTCCGAAACTGCCACAGCGCCAGTGTTTGAAACTGAAGGGGATAGTCAAATTTTTGCGTCTTCCCGTTGATCAGAACTTCATACTGATATTTCTTTCCGGGCAGCAACGAATCGGCATGAATTTCAAAGGCAAAGGCATTCTTTTTCTCTGTCTTTACTGATTCCGTCCTTCTTTTCGCAGTTGGATTTTCGAGATCCCAGAACCTGAACTGAACAGTGGCTTCGGCTTTGGTCTGAATCCAGAGAGCCACTTCCCGGTGATCGGAGTACCCAAGCATGGGTCCGGATTGAACCAGATTCTGCCCGTAAACCGATACGGTGAACAAAAGGCAGAGAAAGAGAAGATTTGATTTCATAACAACTTTTCGGAATGGGACAAAAGTGGTTTATTTCCTTCGAAAAGAACAGAACTTCATCCACAGTTTACAAAATGAACACAGACAACAAAGTCCGTTGCCCATGGTGCGAAAAATCAGAAATCGAACGGAACTACCACGATACAGAATGGGGTGTGCCCCTTCACGATGACGATAAACTGTTTGAATTTGTGATTATGGATGGGTTTCAGGCTGGATTGAGCTGGAAGATTGTGTTGCAGAAACGGGAGAATTTCCGGAAGGCCCTGTTCGGATTTGATGCCCGCGTATTGGCGCAATGTGGCAATTCGATTGTGGAAGAATGGATGCAGGATGCAGGCCTTGTACGGAACCGTCTGAAACTGGAAGGTGTTCTCAAAAATGCGAAGGCCTTTCTGGCAGTTCAAAAAGAGTTCGGATCATTCGACCGCTACATCTGGAGTTTTGTTGATGGAAAGCCGGTTTTCAATGAACGACAATTTCAAAATGAAATCCAGAGTGTGAATGCAGAAGCCATGGCTATGAGCAAGGACATGAAGAAACGAGGATTTACGTTCTGCGGGCCCACCATTTGCTATGCGTTTATGCAGGCGGCGGGAATGATCGTAGATCACATCACCAGCTGTTACCGTTACAAGGAAATCCGGGAAATGCCGACTACTTCTTAGAGTTTTCGGAAGCAAGCACCATTTTCACTTTCAGGTGTTCCCCAACCGACATCACATCGGCCAGATCCTGAATGGTGAGGCTTTTATCCAGACGGAGAACCACAGTTGGCTCTGCCAGTTTGGAAAGTTCCGTTTTCAAGGTGGATTCCAGATTGTCAAAACCCACGGGCACTTTGTTGATATAATACTCTTTGGCCGCTGTCACGGATAAGGTAATGGGCTGTTTTGCCATCTGTGGACTCTGCTTGGCATTGGGCAGAAACAACTTAATCACATTGGGATTGACCAGTGTCGAAACAATCAGAAAGAACAGAAGCAGGAAGAACATGATGTCGTTCAACGACTCCGTGCTCACTTCTGCGGTTTCCTTGGTACGTCTTCTCAGGTTCATACTATTATGAATTGGGGGACGTGGTTATTTGCTTGGTTCAAACAGGAGATCCATGAAATCAAGCGTGGCCTGCTCCATACGCTCGACCACTTTATCAATCCGCATGTTCACCAGATAGTAGCCAAGGAAGGCAATGATACCCACCATCAGACCAGCTGCGGATGTGATCATTTTCTGGTACAAACCACCGGAAATAACACCGATGGAAAGATTGTCCGTCATGGCGATGTCGTAGAAAATCTTGATTACCCCCATAATTGTTCCCACAAATCCGAACATGGGTGCCAGTTTGGCAATGAGACTCAGATAGCCAAGGTTCTTCTCCAGTTTGGTAATTTCCAGTTTCCCTGTCGCTTCCATGGCACCTTCAATAAGGGCAGGCTCACTTCCAAGACGGGAAATTCCTTTATCCAGCATCCGGCTGATCGGGGAGTTTACCGTTTGGCAAAGTCGGCGTGCTTCTGCCACATTTCCACTTGTCAGACTGGATTTGAGACCATTTACAAAACCCGCTTCATACGTCATCGCTTTACCAACAGAGAGGAATCTCTCGACAAAAATGGAAATGGAAACAATGGAAAGAATCAGCAGGATCACCACGATGGTGACACCCGTTCCTCCACTGGACAAAATCAGATCAATCACCGTTTGTTTTTCCATCTGGGCAGATTGCGAAACGGCAGTAGCGGCAGTATCCAGGTTTTGCAGAAGAATCATTGTGTTAAAGTAAAGTAAGAAATGGAAGTGGAGAAGTTTTTGATATTCAGCGCACGTTTAAATAATCCGGACAAACCTAAAACGAGAGAAACACATTTCCAAGCAATAGCAGGCTCAGACTTCATAACATGATGCACAAACGGATATCCGGTAAAAAAATTTATACCTAAAAAGGATGCACGGAATTAATTGGTGTTCTTTCTCCTTGCAATAAAACGATCGTAATAACCCGTCGTTTTGAAGGTAAAGTATTTGTGCCCAAAGAAATTGGCGAAAAATCCAAAGCAGATTCCTCCCAGATTGCAGAACAAAAAGCGATCAATGAAGGCAAGGGAAAAAGAAAATCCCGTGAGATCTGTACTCATTTTATTGACTTCCCCAACCAGTGCCTCCAGTAAGTGCTGAGTGTTGGGATAATTTTCAAACCAGAATTTGACGACGCGAAGCATCACTTCGGAGAAAAACCAGGTGACTGACAAAGCCACCATTGAAACCAAAAAAAACTTTATGGCCTCTCTGGTCACATTCCCTGAATTCCGGGCGTTGAAGGCAAACAGTTTGGTGAGAACAAAACCCACCACCATTCCGGTGAGGTAACCCAGAACAATGGATGATCCGAACCCTACACCAAATTGCCTCCTGAGAAATGTAGCAGAAATAATATTCGAGGTCACACCCGCTATTGCTATGAGAAAATAGACGGCAAAATTCCGGACGCTTTTCGGATTCCGAAGCTTCTCCATCAGGACTTCCGTCCAGTGTTTCATTTCAAATTCTGCTTCCTGCTTTTCCTGATTCACTTGAAAATAAAGTAGAATGTTAAACTGCGACTGCCGCTTTTATGGCCGGGTGCGGATCGTAGCCTTTCAATGTAAAATCAGAATAGCTGAAGCCAAAAATATCCCGGATTTCCGGATTGATCTCCATTACCGGCAGCGGCCTGAATTCCCGTGAAAGTAACTCCTGTGCCTGCTCCATATGGTTGAGGTACAAGTGTGTGTCGCCACCCGTCCAGACAAATTCTCCAGGCTTCAGATCACAGACCTGGGCCATCATCATGGTCAGCAAAGCATACGAAGCGATGTTAAAAGGTACACCCAGAAAAAAGTCGGCCGATCGTTGATAGAGCGAGCAGGAAAGTTTTCCATCGGCCACATAAAACTGAAACAAGGCATGGCAGGGCGGAAGTTTCATTTTTGAAATATCGGCCACATTCCAGGCGCTTACAATCATTCGGCGGGAATCCGGATTTTGCCGGATCTGGTTCATCACGTCTGTAATCTGATCGATGTGTCCTCCGTCTGGTGTTGGCCAGGAACGCCATTGGTGCCCGTAAACCGGACCCAGATTGCCATTTTCATCTGCCCATTCATCCCAGATCGAAACGCCGTTTTCTTTGAGATACTGAATGTTGGTGCTCCCCTGAAGAAACCACAGTAATTCAATGATAATGGATTTGAGATGAACTTTCTTAGTTGTCAGAAGTGGGAAGCCCATTTCCAGATCAAATCGCATCTGGGTACCAAAAAGACTCTTTGTCCCTGTACCAGTGCGGTCGGTCTTGGTAGCACCAGTATCAATAATTTGCTGTAAAAGAGAGTGATAAGCCTGCATAGGGGCAAAAAAAATAGCATCGGCAAGATGCTATTTTTTTAAGAATGACGGTATTTGAAATTAGAGAGTTGCTCCTTTTTCTGTTTTTTCTTTGTCAGTACAGGAAGCTTTTTTCTTGCAGCAGGCTTTTTTCTCACCTGAACAAGCTGGTTTTGCTTCTGTAGTTGCGGTAGCAGAAGCTGTTTCTTCAGTAGTTGCGGTTTCAGTTGAAGAAGCTTCTCCTTCTGTTTTTGTCATACCAGCACAGGCTTTTCCTTTGCCAGCTTTCATTTTGCAGCAGGATTTTTTATCTCCGCACTTCTTGTCTTTTTTGTCTTTGTCGTCTTCTTTAACAACAGCAGCATAAGCGGTTGAAGCTTTCGCAATATAACCTGCACCTACAAATGCAGTGAGTAAAAAGGCTACTAGTAAGTTTTTCATTTTATTGGACGTAAATTTTTCGTAAAGTAAATCTTTTAACTTATCTGCAACAAGTTTTGTTTTCTGAATTTTAGTACCTGTGGTTTCTTTGCATAAACCCCACTTCCGGAATTCTTAATCTGCCAGCTGGTAAACATCGGGATAGTTCCGGCCCTGACTTTTATAGTCCAGCCCATAACCAACAATAAACTTATTCTCAATGTTAAACCCAATGTAGTCAATCTGAACCTCCACCTTAAGCGAATCGGGCTTTACAAACAGGGCGGCAACTGCAATACTTGCAGGTTCGTGAGAGCGGAAAGTCTCCAACAATTTGCTCATGGTCAGTCCGGTATCGATAATATCTTCGACCACAATCACATGGCGTCCTTTGATATCGGATTGAAGACCCAGAATTTCTTTCACATCACCCGAAGAAGTGGCACCGAAATAGGAAGATACTTTGACAAAGGAAACTTCACTGGGCACATTTACTTCTTTCAATAAATCTGATGCAAACATGAAGGCGCCATTTAGTACCGGCACGAATACAGGAGTTAACCCGTCATATTTCTGGTTGATTTCTGCACCCAACTCTTTGATTCGGGCTAGAATAGCAGAATGGCCGATAAATGGAACAAAGGATAGATCCCGGACCTGGACAGACGAAGTTGAAACCATGGTGTAAAACAACAGCTTAGATTGCAATTTTCACAAAGAAGTTTTCGAATTTTACAGCATGGAAAACGCAGAAAATAATAACCGGAACAAAAAACTACTACTGGCTTTTGCCATCGTTTTTACCTCTGCGGTATTGTACGCCACCTACGATATCATGAGCCGGACAACCCGGCCGGGTGTAAAAAAACACCTGCCACATAGCATCCTTAAATAATTTCCGGCATCATTCCTGGTTTTGCATAGGAATAGCGATCGTAACGTTCCCCATCAAAATAGCCATCGAGCCCAAAACCAGCCACTGTTCTGGTTTGAAGTAAATCAACGAATCCGTCCTTTTTTATGGCTTCGTCCGGAAACTCAAGGTATTCAACAGCCCCTGCAATAAGGCAGGTATTGTTCACTGAAACCGGGTATTCACCCACCAGCCGCAATCCGATTTTAACGACCGATTCTTTCACAAACGGTGCTGGAAAACCGTACTTATATTCTTCTGTCAATCCTACTTCACCAAACTCCGAACTGCTCCATTTGGCAGAAGTCCAGTGCGCCTGTTGACTTATTTCCGGAAGGATGTGGTTCAACGTAAAGTACCCCGTCTGTTGGATGTTTTCCAGTGTGTTCATTCCCGGGATCCGTGGACGAAACAAAATACCTATCAGTGCCGGATCGGCTCCCAGGTGAATGACCTGTGAAAAAACAGCCAGATTCGAAATGCCTTCTTTGTTCTGAGTTCCCACCAGATGCAGGCTTTTGTAACCGGTAACAGAATTGATAAGGTTGGCCCGGTAAAAACGTTCCATTTCGTTCAGATCCGATGCTTGTAGATTCATAAAGAGGAAACCCGGTCACATCAGATTTGTTGCAGCCGGGAGATTTTTTCCTTGTTTCGGTTATTGTCGCTATTCTTGCGCAGATCCACTCAACGAAAACCAGCGTGATACGTATTCTCCTTTGCCTGTCTGTTTTACTCCTTTTTACAGAAACCGGCTTTGCCCAGCCGTCTGCCCATAAACTGACGGGTACCATCTGGTCGGGAACTCATTCGCCACTGATCAAGGGAACCGAATTGTATTTTCAGGGCGACACGCTGATTCTGATTGATCTGGACGGCTACAAGCCACCGGATCAGTATGTGTTTATTGAGAAAAACGATACCCTCCGTTTACAGATGATCGATGAATTCAGCATCGCCTGCCGCCAGGAATCAGAAGGCGTTTATCGGATTCACCGTGCCAACAACGGCGAAAAACTTTTGCTCAAACCCATTCAGGATGCCTGCATGGAACGCTTTACCCGATTGGTGGCAGAATCGCCATGGTATAGAAAACGTGAACCAGTCGAAATCCGAAATGACTGGTTTTTCCTGGATCCTGAAAAAGACAAAGTAGCCGGAGCCAGTATTTACGATGCTCAGAAATTTCTGAAATTCCGGAAATCGTCACCCATCACGGTTGCCCTGATCGGAGGACCGGTCGATTACAGCCACGAAGATCTGAAAGATGTGCTCTGGAAAAATGCGAAGGAAATCCAGGACAACAAAACGGATGATGACAAAAACGGTTTCAAGGACGATGTGTCGGGATGGTTTTTTTCCTCCACCAAATCAGGGATTCCATTGGAATTTGATCAGAATGAAGCGACTCAGATTGTCGCGATCTGGAAAGACCGTTTTGTAAATGCTGATCCTTCAAAACTGACCGGGCAGGATCTGAAAGATTTCCAGCTCTTTTCAAAAGCGACGGAAAAGTTTGAAGAAGGAAAGGCCAGAGCCGAAAACTTCCGGAAGGTGTTCTCCGATTCACTCACGTTTTTCGAGATGCTCAATAAAATGCTGATGCAATCCGAGGAACCTGTGTCGGCCGATCAGATTGAATCATGGAAAATTGGCGATGGAGCCTTTGCCATGGCGGTTAAATCGGTCGTGAAGGAAATCTACAATCCGAAATCTTCGTCATTTGATCAGTTTAACCGAAGGGTCCGTTCAGACTTTACCAAATTAAAAAAACGATATTCCCCACTTTGGTTGTATGAATTCAACAGCGATTGGTTTCCGCGAACAGTAGTTGGCGACCACCCGGAACTGCCTTATGAAAAAATGTATGGGTGTGGATTCATTGCGCAACCGGCCAATCCATTGTTTGAATCCGGAACCCGATCCGCAACCATTATTGCCGGTAAGCGATCGAATGGAAAAGGGGTGGAAGGAATTGCAGAGAACGCAAACATTATGGTACTTGGTGCGGAACCCACATTCGGAAGTGCCCGAGACAAAGACATTGCCAATTGCATCCGGTATGCTGCTGATATGGGGGCAAAAATCATCCAGATTGGTATCGTGAATGTATTTTCTCCTTTCCGGAAAACCGTGGATGAAGCGGTTCAATATGCAGAAAAGAAAGGGGTTCTCATTATTTCACCGGCTGGCAATCTGAACCAGAATCTCGATTCCACATTGCTGTATCCGAACCGGATGTTGGAAACGGGACAGGTTTCAAAGAATTGGATTGTGGTTGGCAATAGCACAATTCATCTGAATGAAAACCTGGTTGCAACGAACACCGGATTTGGGAAAAAGGCAGTTGACATTCTGGCTCCCGGTTCCATGATTTTCAGCGGTACTCCAGGAAACCAATATTCCATGGGAACCGATTGCCAGTATTCAGCTTCTGTTGTTACAGGAATAGCGGCACTGGTTTGGTCCTGCTTTCCTTCACTGTCTGCCTCTGATATCAAAAAAGCCATTCTGGAATCAGCCTTTCAGCCAGATGGACTTCTGGTACGCAAACCGGGATCCATCAAAAAAACAACCCTGGGTCAGCTTTGTGCTACGGCCGGGATCATCAATGCGAAAAAGATGGTTTTTGCAGCTGAGAAACTGGCCAAAAAAAGAAAATCCTGAGCCGAAACCCAGGATTTTCAAATGCTCAATGAATTCCGTCCTTAGCCTTTCGGTGTGAGTAGCACGAGAGGTACAATGATTTCTTCAAGCGAAATACCTCCGTGCTGGAAGGTGTCGCGGTAGAAGTTTACATAATAATTGTAGTTGTTCGGATACGCGAAAAAATGATCGTGTGTCGTAAAGACATACGCCGTTGAAATATTCGCTTTCGGCAGGAAAAGGCGCTCCGGTTTGCGGCAAACCATCACTTCTTTGCCATCGTCAAATCCCAGATTTTTG
>Ga0116157_10001960_pt1 | contig 20356 bp, 18 predicted proteins | sample AD_UKC048_MetaG_FD_89882 | JGI IMG/M metagenome (GOLD analysis project Ga0116157, IMG submission 89882) | Active sludge microbial communities of municipal wastewater-treating anaerobic digesters from USA - AD_UKC048_MetaG | ecosystem: Engineered > Bioreactor > Anaerobic > Digestate | place: USA...
GCCCTACACTCCCGCTATGCCCTGGCACGCCCAACTTCAGATTGACTACTGCGCAGAGGCCGCACGAACGGTCGCCCGCTACCAGCACACTGGCCCGTTGCGGATATTGAAGAGCCTGTACCCAGAGGGGGACACAATTTGCCACAACGTGCTGGTGCATCCTCCTGGTGGTTTGGTCGGTGGGGACACACTGGATATTCACGTCCATGCAGCCAGCGGCACCCACGGTTTGATCACCACGCCAGGCGCAACGCGCTTTTACCGGTCATTGGGGGATCGAGCCTTACAGCAGTCCCATATCACGCTGGAAGCAGGTGCACGGTTCGAATGGCTGCCGCTGGAGAACATTGCCTACAGCGGATGTCTGGCTGAAAACCGACTGCAGCTGAATCTAGCGAAAGGGGCCGAGTTGATCGGCTGGGACGTCACGGCGTTGGGTCTGCCCAATGCCGGCCTTCCGTTTGACTCAGGACGATTCAGTCAGCACATCGAAATGCCGGGCGTCTGGCTAGAGCGTGGCCGCATCGATGCCACCGATCTCCGGCTTATGAATAGCCCGCTTGGCCTGGCGGGGCATCGTTGCATCGCATCGTTATTTTTTGCCACAGGCAGCCCGATCGAGCGACAACGCAAACAGCAGGTATTGGATGCCGCACGCGACGTCATGGCCGCACATGACCTGCGCGCGACGGCTGGCGTTACCAGCCCCAATCCGCAGGTGATCGTTTTGAGGATCGTCGCCCCTTTGGTGGAATCCGCCATGCACGGCCTGCGACAGGTCTGGTCTGCCTGGCGCAATCTGGTGTGGGGTAAATCGGCCTCCAGCCCCCGGATATGGTCAACCTGATGCTATCTTTTAAATAGCAACCAGCTGCCGTACACCGTTGGCTTCCATGTCTATTCCGGCGCCACGGGCAATGAACTCACCGCGCTGCATGACAAGGTAATCGTCTGCCAGTTCCTGCGCAAAATCATAATACTGCTCCACCAGCAGGATGGCCATATCGCCACGGTCGGCCAGCATGCGGATTACTCGACCGATGTCCTTGATGATGCTGGGCTGAATGCCTTCTGTGGGCTCATCCAGAATCAGCAGCTTCGGTTTGGCTGCGAGCGCACGGGCTATTGCCAATTGTTGCTGCTGACCGCCGGACAGATCACCGCCCCGACGGTTGATCATCTGTTTCAACACCGGAAACAACTCGAACAACTCAGCGGGAATTGGTGTGCTGGCGCTTTTGTAGGCCAGCCCCATTCGCAGGTTTTCTTCGACCGTCAGGCGTGAAAAAATCTCCCTCCCTTGGGGTACAAAGCCAATACCTGCTCTGGCGCGTTCAAACGGCGTTGTGCCCTGAATCGCTTTGCCCGCAAACTCGATGCTGCCGGACTTGATGGGTACCAAACCCATGATCGACTTGAGCAGCGTGGTCTTACCCACTCCGTTGCGACCCAATAAAACTGTAACCTTGCCCAGGTTGGCCTGCAGGCTTACGCCCCGCAGGATGTGCGAGCCACCGTAATACTGGTTGACGTCTTTGAGGCTAAAGATGGGGTTATCGGCCAAGGTACACCTCGATCACGCGTTCATCAGCCTGCACTTGATCCAGCGTTCCCTGCGCCAATACGGAGCCATCACACAGCACGGTCACGATGTCTGAAATAGTGTCAATGAAGCTCATGTCGTGCTCCACCACCAGCAGCGAATGTTTACCCTTGAGCGTCAGGAACAACTCGGCCGTGCGAGCAGTTTCTTCATCGGTCATGCCGGCCACAGGCTCATCCAGCAACAACAGTTTGGGATCCTGCATCAACAGCATGCCAATCTCCAGCCACTGTTTCTGTCCGTGACTCAGATTACCGGCCAGGCGGCCCACACTGTCCGCCAAGTGGATGGTATGCAACACCTCCCCTAATCGATCACCCTGTGATGAATCCAGCTTGAAAAACATCGAGGGCTTCACGCCTTTGTCGGTCTTCAATGCCAACTCCAGGTTTTCAAAAACCGTGAGTTGCTCGAACACTGTGGGTTTTTGAAACTTGCGCCCGATACCCAGCTGCGCGATCTCGGGTTCGGTGTAACGCAGCAAGTCGATAGTGCTGCCGAAAAACACGGTGCCTGCATCAGGCCGTGTCTTGCCGGTGATGATATCCATCATGGTGGTTTTTCCAGCACCGTTGGGGCCGATGATGCAGCGCAGTTCACCTGGTGCAATATCCAGCGACAGCTTGTTGATGGCTTTGAAACCATCGAAGCTGACACTCACTTCTTCCAGATACAGAATGCGGCCGTGTGTGACGTCCACTTCGCCCGCCTGCGCCACTCGCGAAAAGCCCGCAGCACGCCCGCCCGATTCGGTCTTACCCTCGGTCGCTGCCTGACGAACCTTCTCTAGGCGCTTTGCGCCTTCCTCCAGCAGATCAGGCGTCATGGCGCGACCCCTTCCACTTCTTGACCAACCCCACAATGCCCTGGGGCAAAAAGAGTGTGACAGCAATAAACAGAGCACCCAATACGTAGAGCCAGAATTCCGGATACGCCACAGTCAACCAGCTCTTGGCACCATTCACTACGAAGGCCCCGACGATGGGGCCGACCAGCGTGGCACGGCCACCCACCGCAGCCCAAATAGCTATCTCAATCGAATTGGCAGGGCTCATCTCGCCAGGGTTAATGATGCCCACCTGCGGCACGTACAAAGCCCCAGCCACACCGCACATGATGGCGGAAATGGTCCAGATGGTGAGCTTGAAACCAATAGGGTTGTAGCCCGAAAACATGACGCGCGTTTCTGCATCACGAATGGCCTGCAACACGCGTCCAAACTTGCTGCTGATTAACCAGCGGGCGAACAGGAAGAAGCCCAGCAAGGTCAAGCCAGTCAAAACGAACAGCACCATGCGCATGGGCGGCGTGGCAATGGGAATGTCCAGAATGCGCTTGAAATCAGTAAATCCATTGTTACCGCCAAAACCGGTCTCATTTCGGAAAAACAGCAACATTGCCGCAAACGTCATGGCTTGCGTGATGATGGAAAAATATACGCCCTTGATGCGTGACCGAAAGGCAAAGTAACCAAATACAAAGGCTACGACACCCGGCACCAACACAATCAGCATCATCGTAGCCATAAAGCTGTCGCTAAACGTCCAGTGCCACGGCAGCGTTTTCCAATCCAGAAACACCATGAAGTCTGGCAAGTTGCTTTTGTAATTGCCGTCGGTCCCAATCTGGCGCATCAGGTACATGCCCATGGCATAGCCGCCCAGCGCGAAGAACAGGCCATGGCCAAGGCTCAGAATGCCGGTATATCCCCAGATCAGATCCATGGCCAGCGCGCAGATGGCGTAACACATGATCTTGCCCAGCAGCGCCACCGCGTAGGTACTCATGTGGAACATGCTGCCTTCGGGCACCCAAAGGTTCAGGACGGGTGCCACGGCGCACACCACGATCAGCGCGATGATGAACGCCGCCCATCCAGTGCGTGTGAGCATGGGATTCTTTGCCGGAAGAGCAACCGGGGCCACCGTAGTCATGGAGGTCAGGGCAGACGTATTCATGCTTCGGCACTCCGGCCCTTCATCGCAAAAATGCCTTGCGGACGTTTCTGGATGAAGATGATGATCAGCACCAGAACGGCAATCTTGGCAAGCACCGCGCCCGTCCAGCCTTCCAGCAACTTGTTGAGGATGCCCAACCCCAGCGCAGCGTAAACCGTACCTGCCAGCTGGCCAACACCACCAAGCACAACCACCAGAAATGAGTCCACGATATAGCTTTGCCCAAGATCGGGTCCCACGTTGCCGATCTGGCTTAAAGCGCAACCCGCCAATCCGGCGATGCCGGAGCCCAGTGCGAACGCGTAGGTATCAACGCGCGCAGTATTCACACCCATGCATGCTGCGATAGGCCGGTTTTGCGTAACGCCCCTTACGAACAAGCCTAACCGGGTACGGCTGATCAGCCAGGCCACACCCAACAGAACGGCGCAAGCGAACCCGATGATCACGAGCCGGTTGAACGGTAGCGACAAGTTCCCTAGCACCTGCACACCTCCACTCATCCAGCTGGGGTTTTCAACGGCTACGTTTTGTGCACCAAACACCGAACGTGCAAGTTGCATCAACATCAGACTGATACCCCAGGTAGCAAGCAGCGTTTCCAGCGGGCGACCATAAAGATAACGGATGACGCCACGCTCCAGCGCCGCCCCCATCAAGGCAGAGGCAAAAAAGGCCACTGGCACAGCCGCTACTAGGTACCAGTCAAAGGCTCCCGGCATGTATTTCTGGAAAATACCCTGCACCACGTAGGTAGCATAGGCACCGATCATCATCAGCTCGCCATGCGCCATGTTGATCACACCCATCAAACCGTATGTGATCGCCAGGCCCAACGCCACCAGTAGCAGGATGGAGCCAAGACTGATGCCGCTGAACAAGGCGCCAATCTTGTCGCCCCATGCCAGCGACGCCTCTACCGAACGCAGCGTGGCCTCCAGAGCGGATTTCACATCTGGCTCCGTTTCCGTCTTTAGCCGTTCCAGTAGCACCGTTTTGGTATTACGGTTGTTGCTCTGTGACAGCAGCTTGGCAGCTTCAAGGCGTTTTGTCTTGTCTTCACTGTTGAGCAAAATAGCTGCGCGGACCAGCTGTAACTGGTCCTTGAATTCGGGGTTGGTCTCAGCCTCAAACGCCTTTTCAATCAGGGGCAGCTTGGCTTCGTCCGTTTCGCTCAGCAAGGTCTTGATCGACCCACCACGCACTTTTTCGTCTTTGGAGAACAATTTCAACGTGGCAAGCGCAGTGTCCAGTTCGCCGCGCATGCGGTTGTTGTTCATGACATCTTCTGCGGTGTCTGGGATGGCAATTTCTGCGCCGGTGATGGGATCAAAACCCTTGTCGTCCTTGACGACGATCACCTGCTCTCCCGCCACCTTAACCGCGTCCTCTGAGAGCGCCTGCAAAAAGGCTGCTGTCTTGTCATCGGCATTGATCAAGGCTTTGTTCAATGCTTCAATTCGGGCATCGCCCTCCCCTGATGCGATGCCTTTTACCTCGGCAGGCGTCAAGGCGTAAACGCAGGATGCTGCAGAAAATACTGTGAAACAGACCAATCGCAGAACGAGCGGGCGAATCAGCACCTGAGTAAAGGTCATGGGTTATCCGGAGTAGGTGGCCTACACAAAGAGATGGCAGCCATCAGGCCGCCATCCTTTTCAGTCAGTAAAAACCAGACTATTTCTTCACTGGTTCGTCAGGCTTGGAAGCGTTGCCTTCAATGTATGGGCTCCATGGCTTGGCCTTCACAGGACCAGGCGTCTTCCACACCACATTGAACTGACCGTCGGCCTTAATTTCGCCAATGAACACCGATTTGTGCAGGTGATGGTTTTTCTCATCCATCTTGCTCACGATACCGGATGGCGCCTTGAAGGTCTGGCCAGCCATGGCGGCGATGACCTTGTCGGTATCAGTAGACTTGGCTTTTTCAACCGCCTGCTTCCACATGTTGATACCGATGTATGTAGCTTCCATCGGGTCGTTGGTCAAAGGCTTGTCCATGTGACCGGCGATCTTCTTATCCTTGGCGTAGGCTGACCATTTCTTGATGAACTCGGTGTTGGTCGGGTTCTTGATCGACTGGAAGTAGTTCCAGGCAGCCAGATGGCCCACCAGCGGCTTCGTGTCTACGCCACGCAGCTCTTCCTCACCCACAGAGAACGCAACGACTGGAACGTCCTTGGCTTTCAGGCCAGCATTGCCCAGTTCTTTGTAGAAGGGAACGTTGGAATCACCGTTGATGGTAGACACTACAGCGGTCTTGCCACCGGCGGAGAATTTCTTCACGTCAGCCACGATGGTCTGATAGTCCGAATGACCAAACGGAGTGTACTTTTCGTCGATGTCAGACTCTTTCACGCCCTTCTTGATCAGGTAAGCGCGCAGGATCTTGTTAGTAGTGCGGGGGTAGACGTAGTCGGTACCCAGGAGCACCCAACGTTTTGCGCCGCCGCCCTCTTTGCTCATCAAGTAATCGACGGCAGGAATAGCTTGCTGGTTCGGCGCTGCACCCGTGTAGAACACGTTTTTGGACAGCTCTTCGCCTTCGTACTGCACAGGGTAGAACAGCAGTCCGTTCATTTCTTCAACGACTGGCAGAACCGACTTGCGGGACACCGAGGTCCAGCAGCCGAAGATCACAGAAACCTTGTCCTGACCCAGCAACTGCTTGGTTTTTTCAGCAAACAGGGGCCAGTTGGAAGCCGGGTCAACGATCACGGGTTCGAGCTTCTTGCCCATCACGCCACCCTTGGCGTTGATCTCGTCAATAGCCATCAACACGGTGTCTTTCAACACCGTTTCTGAAATGGCCATGGTTCCCGAGAGGCTGTGCAAAATGCCAACCTTGATGGTGCCACCTGACTGGGCATGGGCTGGTAGGGCGGAGATGCCCGCCAGAGCGACAGCGGCGGTAAGCGCCTTGAGAGTAAATCGACGTTGCATGAGTGCTTCTCCAGTTGATGAACAATTTGATTTCGCTGCGCGGCGACCATGAAACTTCACTCTGGCCTACCTCTCGCAACGATGGGTTGAATGTAGGCAAGCACGGACCTGCTGGAAATACGCCGGGTGGCGTACATCGCTGGCCAGCATAATCCCGCACGCGTTTGATCTGGCTCAAATCGGGTAACAGGAATGTTCTGACAATTCAAACCAGCTACCACTCCCCAGGAGAGTCAGTTTGAAAACAATGTCGGAACCCATCAACTTCGAAGCGCTGGACGCGTGCCACCAGCAGATCCACGCACATTTGACCGAGCTGGCTGCACTGGCACAGCATGTCGAAGCAAACGGCGTGGACGTTGCGGCGCAGCATCAGGCCGCGGCCATCGAGGCCTTTTTCTCCGGCACTTCACGCGATCATCACGCGGAGGAAGAAAAAAATGTGTTCCCACCACTGCTGGCGAGTGGCAATACCGAGTTGGTGGCCGCTGTGCGCAGCCTGCAACAGGACCACGGCTGGATCGAGGAAAACTGGATCGAGATTGCGCCGCGCCTGCGCGCCATGGCGACGGGCAGCAATTGGGTTGACCCCGCCGAGTTTCAGCAATACGCAGAGGTATTTCTGGCGCTGTGCCATGGACACATCGCGCTGGAAGAGTCACTGATTTATCCCGAGTCCAAAGCACGCTGGGCGCAATCTGTGGCTCAGCGTGTGACGGAGAAGCCGCGAAGGATCAGGTGACTGACGCACTTGCCGCGATTTCATGGAGGCCTTCGAGGTGTGGAGAAGTTGTTTTCGATTCGCCTAAGGATATTAATATTGGAGCTACCCACACATATTGGACGAGAGCTAGAGGCATATCTTTTTTACAGTAAGAATGACCTGTTATACGTTGTGACCACCTGCTAGAAACGGACTCCAGGCAGTGACTTTGATGGAGTAAAAGATGGTTCCAGACCCAATGCGGAAATTGACGTGCAAAATCACGCCTTTCAATAGCGGTCACTGGCTCAGTTACAACTGGCACATGGCGTAAGTTGTCGACTCCGCAATGCGTCCACGTGGTCCTGAAGTTTACTCATTTGAGATAGAGAGGTTTGGCTCGTTCGACACCGTCTCTATTGGTGACTATTTCAACTTGCGTGATTGCTCCCACTGCTGCGAAATCTTAACCACCAAATTGATCCTTGGTTGGTAGTTGCGTCATGCGGAGAATTGCCCACTCGGCCAAACCAATGTTGATAACCCATCCAGCAGTCATGCAAACGGTTCTAGCCAATTCCCCCTGCATATCTGGAAACAAGAACCAGGGAACATGTGTGAACACCTGTGTCCCCGCTCCCATGCCCAGTGCATAAGCTCTGGTCATCCAGCTGACGTGGCTTGGAATGTTCCGCCTGCGGATGGCCGCCATCGCCAACCCCAAAGACAAGAGCATCGCAGTGCCAACTACCAGACGAATGACATAGAGCGCGGGACCGTCGTAGCCAGTCCACGGATAGAACTGTGTCATCCACAGTCCAGACAGAGCTGCAGCGAATCCCATGTGTACAGCGATACGGCCACCTGCACGGTGCCAGTCAGGGTGGGATCGGCGCAGGCGGTGCGAGAACTGAAAGGCACCGAGTATGCAAAACAGTAGCGAGCTCACTATGTGTGTCGCCACCGGAAAGGGCGCTGCAAAGAAGCGTGCGTTCTCTGCAGTTATCTCCGCATTGCATATGAGCTCAACCACCCGAAATGCTCCCGCCGCCAGAGGGACAGTGGTGAGCATTAGCAAGCCAACAACAACGAAGGGGTGCGTCTTGCCAATCGTGCTCATGCACATCTCCTTTTTTCGGTAACCATTAGCGCTGCGTTTGCGCAGAGGTATTAACAATGCGTTGCACAATGCGACGCGTGATTGGCGCCACGAGCAACACCAACGGAAAAGCAATCAACCAGGCCATGAGCCATGCACCCATCCAGAGGTCCAGGAAATTTGCACCTGGACCAGATGCCCGTATAGTGGAAATTCCGGACACGACCAGAGACATCAGTCCTGACAGGATGAGACCGAATAGAGCCGGTGCAAAACGTTCGGGAAGCATCACAAAACCTCCTCGACCTGCTCAGTCATGCGCGCCAACACGCTGGCAAAGTTCTGACCAAAGGCCTCTGCCGTCCGCACGTCACCCGGTGCGTAGGTTTGCCCAGTGGCCGAGTGGCCCGCTTGCGCCATCATGCCCGTCCAGGAACCGAGCCGGTTCAGGGCCTGATCGTAGGGGACTCCATTTTGCTGTTCCGGCAAGAACGGATTGCCCACCCAGATCATGCCGTGCTGCATGGAGAAAGTGAACATGGACAGTAACGTCGACTGTTTGTCACCCGATGGAAGCGCCGAGACGGTGAAGCCGCAGGCGAGTTTGCCTTTGAGTTGCTGGGTACGCCAAAGCCTGCCTGTGGAGTCCATGAAAGACTTGAACGGGCCGCTGACCCCGCCCAGGTACGTAGGAGAGCCCAAGACGAAACCGTCAAAATCGAGCAGTTGATCCGGGTTGCTGGTGACGGTTTCAGCCTTGATCAGACTAACCTCGGCGTCGGATACGGATTGCGCGCCGATAACTATGTGTCGGGCAAAGTGCGCTGTATTGCCTTGTCCGCTATGGAAGATAACTGCGATTTTTTTCATGAATACTCACTCCTGTAATTGGGGTTTGGAAGAAATGGGGCTTTAAGCCCAGTCTGGAGAAGAAATGACCACGGCTGCGACATACAGCCCAAGCCCGAAGGCCGTGTGGTTGCCAAGGCTTTTGATGCAGTTCAGGATGGGTGTCCTGGTTCGAGACGACGCAACACCGGCCCCCATCGCTGGCTGCATGACGAACAGCGGAAGGATCACCGTACCCATGCCAAAAAGCAGTGCCGGGGCCAGCGTTGGCGTACGCAGCCATTCCAGACCGACCACGCCGGTCAGCAAGCTCGCAAAGGCGAGACCGGTGGCGTAGTGGACGGCCCAGCCTAGCGCCTCTTCACCGTGCACTGGCGAAGCCTTGGCGATTGCTGCATGTGCCCATTTGCCTTGAGGCATGTGCCCGACCCAGCGGCCGAGGAGTGCGAAGTTGAGCGTGGGAACACCCAGCGCTTTGAGCAGCAACAGCCACAGATCCATCACAGCGGTTGCGCCGATTCCGATGGCGGCGACCCAGGGAATAGTTTCGTTAAAGAGTGTCATAAAGAGCCTTTCCTATTGACAAATTGAGTTGGTGTAAGCAGTATGCAAACTCAAGTCGACTTGAGGTCAAGACATTTTTTCAATATGGATATTTCTGAAGTTTCCAAACGATCGGGCCTTCCAGCCTCGACGTTGCGGTACTACGAAGAGCGGGGACTAATCGCCTCAGTGGGGCGTCAGGGCTTGCGTCGCATGTTTGCCCCAGAAGTACTGGAGCAGCTCTCCCTGATATCGCTGGGTCAGGCGGCGGGCTTTTCTCTGGACGAGATTTCTCAAATGTTTTCGGCGGACAGGCGGCCCAGCATTGACCGGCAGATGCTGGCGTCCAAGGCAGATCAGATTGATGCCATGATTACTCGGATGCACGCGATGAGCGATAGCCTGCGACATGCCGCGAAATGTCCGGCCCCGAGCCATATGGAATGCCCGTCGTTTCGTCGATTACTGAAGGCTGCAACCACTGGGACACTGGGCAACCCGCAAGGAAAGACTGAAAAAAAGACGGTCTGAGTCCGAAATGGACTCCATTTGCGTGCTCACAGTTATCGCAAGTTCTTGTCGAAGAACGCGATCGACTCTTGCGCAAAGCGGTCCAGGAACGCAGCCCGGTCGAAGCCTTGCGGGTCGGCAGCCACGCTGCCGTCCGGTGAGGGCAGATCCAGCGTCGGTGTGTTCATGAAAGCGTAGTGCCCTGCATTGGGCACGAGTCGCAGCATCACGTTGGCGCCGCGCATGTTCTGCATGACCCATTGCGCGTGGTAGCGCGGCACGAGGAAGGTGTCCTTTTCGCCTGCATAAATGGCCACCGGCACGGTGATCGATGCCAGCGAGGACGCGCTGAACGCCACGCCCATCGGCGCCAATGCCATCACGGTGCGCACGCGAGGGTCGGCCTGCACAGGCTCCTCTCGCCCGTCTGCGGCCGCACCGGCTTGTGCCGAGCCTCCACCTATGGAGTGCGACAGCCTGCAGAAGACGGGGTCCAGATCTGATTCAGTCTCGCAATGCGCGCGCACGCGCGAGAGCACCGGCTTGCCACCTGCCAGCGCCAGTACCGTGTAGCCGCCTGCCGAATGACCCAGTGCACCGATCCGCGGCTGCCCGTCGGCACCATTGGCAATGCGCGTGCGCCATTGCGGGTCTGTGAGCAAGGTATCGATCACGCGGGAGATCTGGCGCGGCCGCTCGGCAAAGTAGCGCCCCGGTGCGGCACGCATCGACTGGTCCTGCCAGGTGTCACCCACATGCTCGACACTGGCAACCAGGTAGCCATTGCGCGCCAGCGCTTGCGCCAGCGTGGCAAAACCAAGCTCGGTGGAGGCCGTGCCATGACTGATCACAATGAGGCCCTTGACTTTCGACTCCGGTGCGCCGTTGATGGCCACAGTTTGCGGGAACGGCCCCATTGGAATCACCCGGGCCGCATCAGGCGTCGGGTAATAGAGCGCAAAGTGAGCTGGCTTGTCATCCGCACTGATGGCGGTCACCGACATTTGCCGAAAACCCGCCTCGGCGGCGTTGACGGCGGGTTGCAACAGCGCGACACAGGCCAGTGCCATGACAAGCGCGAGGGTACGAATACCGGAGATGGAACGGGTAAGCATGGAGGAATACCTTTAGTGTTGGCTGGCGCTGCGAGGATGAGCAGGCTAAGTATCCATAGGTGTCCGCACAATGTCACGGACTGAAAGACGAAATGCTGATCCGAGGGCGCCAGACGTAAAAAAATGCGCCCAAACGGGCCGGGCACTGGCGCCTCAGCATCGCTAGGTCAATGCAGTCCAAGCTGGATTGGGTGCCGGAAGGCGGTCATTCGCCAACGACTGCAACTGGGCGCCCGGATCCGCTCGTAAAGCTGCCTCAGACAGAAAGTATGGCAAATATCCGCAAGCTTGGCAACTTCACAGCGGCCCATTCAAGCGTCGCTAAACTCGCTACTACCAAATTCATAGCTACTCACGAATATTCCACAGTGCCTGCAGGTCAAACACATACCGAATCTGAGGCTATTTCTGCACTGAAATGCCTGAAGAGGTAACGGCATCACGCAATCCCCACCGCCTCCGGTTTGGGCTTTCTGATAGTCCACAACGCCAACGCCATAAGGGCCACACCGGCAAGTTGCACGGTGCCCAGAGTTCTTCCATAAACACACCAGTCCACCAGCACAGCGGTTAGCGGATACACAAATTGCAGTACCGCAATCTTGCCCAGCGCGAGTCTTGCCATGCCTGCGAAGAGAATGGCGTAGGCCAGGCCGGTGTGTAGCACCCCCAGGCCCGCCAGCCATCCCCATGCGGATGCCTCTTGAGGCAAGCCGTAAACAAACGGCGCCCACGCCATGACCACCACACCCACTACACATTGCCACACGGCTAGTGCATATGAACTGACGTTTTGCCCCGTCTTGGCAATCAGGGTCACGGCGGCATAGCTCAACGAGCCGCCCAGGCACATCAGCAGGCCCGTGGCGTAGCCGCCGTCGCCCTTGGGAATGGTCCATTGCAACTCATTGAAAAGGCCTGTGGTGAGTGCGAGCCCGCACAGCGCAACCAGCGAGGCCCCCCATTGGGCGGGCGACACCGCTTCGCGCAGAAGCAGCGCCCCGAAAGCCATCACCCAGATGGGCTGAATGTGAAACGCCAGCGTGGCAACCCCGATGGACGTGCGCGGGATGGCCGCGAAAAACAGCGCCCAGTTCAGAATCATCAGGCCACCGCTGGCACACGCCACCCACCTGCCTCGTCCCTCAAGACGCAGTTCCTTCAAGCGCCCGGTTGCCCAACCCCACAGCAGCAGGGCCAGCCCGCCAAACGCGCAGCGAAACCACACGGTGACCAGCGGATGCTGCCCCGCCTCTTCGACAAAAACACCCAGGGTTCCCAGCAGCACGCCGCCCGCGATGAGCAGCCACTGCCCGTCGCGGGCCCGCGTGGGCAGGCCCGGGGCCGCGAAGTGTTGGAGTACGGGGGTTTTGTTTCGCATGGGTTGATGCTCGGAGATAGGCGAATTTCTGTAAAGCGAATAGTTCGAACCACTATCATCTGTTTTTCGAATATAAATACCTTGTGAAACGGAGGTAAAAAATGAACCACCCTGACTTTCAAATTGACTGGCTGCGCTCGTTTGTTGCGGTGGTGGATGCTGGGTCTCTCTCTGCGGCTGCCCCTGTAGTGCACCGCTCCCAGTCAGCGGTCAGCATGCAACTCAAGAAGCTGGAAAGTGCTTTGGGGCGGGCCGTGTTGTTGCGCGGCCCCCGTCACCTGCAGGTGACGCCCGCGGGCGCTGAGTTGCTCACCTATGCCCGCCGCATGTTGGAGTTGCAATCCGAAACACAAACGGCGTTGTTCGGCCCCCAGCTGGCCGGACTCGTTCGACTGGGTGTGCCGGATGACTACGCCGCAAGCTACCTGACACCGGTGCTTCGCAGCTTTGCAAGCCGTCATCTCGGTGTGGAGATCGAGCTGACCTGTGAGCAGTCAACGTCCCTCATTCCCCGGGTAGTGCGTGGCGAGCTGGATCTTGCGCTGGTGTCACGCGACAAGCCACGGCGCGGGCAGTTTCTTTTTCAGGAACCCCTGGTTTGGGTGGCGGCTGCGCGGTTTGAAGCCTGGCGCAGAGACCCCTTACCCATCGCCGTGTATGAAGCGGGCAGCATGGCACGCACAGCAACCCTTTCTGCGCTGGCAGCCAAGCGGCGTTCTTATCGCATTGTTTACCACAGCTCCAGTCTTGCGGGCCAGCTGGCCGCGGTAGAAAGCGGCCTTGCGGTAGCGGTGCTCACGCGATGTAGCGTTCCGTCTGGCCTGCAAATTCTGCAAAACCTGCCCGCGGAGTTTGACCTGCCCTCCCTGGGCTCCATGGACGTGGCCGTTTTGCGCAGCAGCGCATCTCTGCGTTCGCCCGCCGTAGATGCCATGTATGAACAAATGGTGGGTACGCTGAGCTAGTCGGTGGCCGCCTACGCGCTCACCACCACCGCCAGCCTGGGCTTAGCTAACGGTCACAAAGTCAATGAACCCGCGCTCCACGCTGGTGGCAATCAACTCGACTCGCACTTTGTCGCCCACACGCAGGCCGTTGGCACCTCGCACTACCTTGCCCTCGGCGGGAGGTGCCAGAAGGCGCACCCAAACTCCATCGGAGGTAGCGCCGGTCACAAGGGCATCAAAGCGTTGACCGATGCGTGATTCGAGTAGCAGCGCGGCTTCCGATTTGCGCATTTGCCGCTCCACCTTTTGCGCGGCGTCCTCCTGTTGGGTGCAGTGCTGGGCCAGCTCTCCCAGCTCGGTGGTGGAATACGGTGCAGGTTGGCGGGCCAGCGCCGATTTAAGCATGCGAAGCGTGATGAGGTCCGGGTACCGCCGATTGGGCGCAGTCGAATGCGTGTAATCGCGCACAGCCAGCCCGAAGTGACCGATGGGCGCACCACCGGGTGTTTCCACCACATACTCGCCGCGCCCCATCAGCTTCACGATGACTAGCGACAGGTCGGGAAAGCGCAGCGGGTCTGCCTTGTGGCGTTTGGCCAGAAAGGCCTCCAGCGCCTTGCCGTCGGGCTCGTTTGGCAGATCCTCGCCATATTCCTTGGCCACACCCACAATGCGCAGCCAGCGCTCGGGCGAACGCACCACGCGGCGCAGCGATGCGCTGTGTTGTGACGCCAGAAACCGCGCACTGCAGCCGTTGGTGGCGATCATGATTTCTTCAATCAGCTGGCGAGCGCGGTTCTGCTCCTGCTGGTGAATATCGATCACCTTTTCGCCTTCAAACACCACACGTGGCTGAAAGGTTTCCAGTTCCAGCGAACCCTCCTGGTGGCGACGCACGCGCAGCTGCTGTGCCAACGCATCCTGCGTACGCAGTTGTTCCTCCATGCCGGCCACGGCCGCCGCGGCGGCGGGCAGGTCTGCCTGGCCCTCTATCCAGGCGCTGACGGCGTCATACGCCAGCTTGGCCTTGTTGTGAACGTGCGCCCGGTACACGGTGGAGCCCGCCAGCGAGGCATCGGCGTTGAAAACCATTTCAGTCACCAGAGCCAGCCGATCTTCATGCGGGTTGAGCGAGGTCAGGTCGGTGGACAGGCGCTCTGGCAGCATCGGGAAGATGCGCGCCGAGGTGTAGATCGACGTGGTGTTGATACGGGCATGCTGGTCGATGGGTGTGTCTTTTTTGACCAGCGCGTCCACGTCGGCAATGGCCACCAGCATGCGCACCATGCCGCGCTCGAGTACCTCACACACAGTGAGTTGGTCCAGATCGCGCGAATCGTCGTTGTCGATGGAGCACCACAGCAGCGCCGTCAGGTCCCGAATGGCGGCATCTGTTTCCACGCCGGGGCCGGCGAAGGTGGAAAGTTGCCGATCTACCTGCTTCGAAAATTCCGGCTCCAGCCCGCGCTCGGTCATGGCGTTGATAGCCAGATGAACCAGATCGGATGCGTGATGATGGTGGTGATTGGTAGGCATCCGGGCAATATACATCCGCCCGCCCTGCCGGTTGTCCTACACGTTGTCTGCTTTCTTGCGACCGCCGACGCCCGCTATTTACTTTCGGTCGGCACGTCGAATGTCGCGCAGCATGAAGAGGTAAAGCCCCTCTACCTTCTCGCGCGCCCACGGCGTCTTGCGCAGGAACTTCAGGCTCGATTTGATGCTGGGGTCACTGGTGAAGCAGCGCACGGGTATGCGCTCGCCTAGGCCCGGCCAGCCGTAATGCGCCACCAGCGCGGTAACGACCGCCTCCAGCGTCAGGCCGTGCAGCGGGTTGTGAGGCTGGGCAGGTGGTTGTGCATGCATGGTGAGATTTTGTCATCAACCTGTGCCTGTCATAGAGCGATTACATTCATAGCTATTCACGCATAGGTCACGAGGGCCGGGGCCAAAACATCACTGAAAATGGCTTCTTTTAGCCCTCAAACTGCAAATGTAGCTGCCGGATTCTGCTCATCGCCATGCCTGCCGCTGCGGTACGCGTTTCCACGCCCAACTTCACATATACACGCTCCAGATGTTTCTTGGCCGTTGCGGGGCTGCTGCCCAGTATTTCACCAATGTCACGGTTGGTCTTGCCCTTGACGACCCAGTAGAGCACCTCTGCTTCCCGTGTCGTGAGTTTGAACGACAGGCTCATGGCTTCAATCACGGCGGTGTCGGACACCTCGCGCATGATGATGAGCCAGTCGCCCCCTTCGCTGTCCGGGCCGTCGTGGTCGGTGTCGCCGGTTCGCTGGTGCAGGCGAAAGCTCAGCCGCTTGGCGCCTTTTTCAACGCTCAGGCGTGGCGGCTCAATCTGCGCGCGGGCCTGCGCCTCGGCCTGAGAGATGTTGCGGCGCAACCAGTCCACCACGGGCTGGGGTGCCACACCCTGCAGGTGGGACGGCCCGAAGTATTCGCGCAGCAGGTCACGCGCCAGCGCGGTCTGCCACATTAGCCGCCCGTCGCTGGCGCGCACGGTGATGCTGGCGTAGCCAAACGCATCCAGCGCGTTACGGGCCTGCCCGGCCTGACGGGCCTCCTGCCGGGCGTTGCGCGCGCCCTGCAAGTGCACGTTCATGCGGGCTAGCACTTCCTTGGGCTTGATGGGTTTGGTGACGTAGTCGATGGCGCCTGCTTCAAGCGCCGCCACCAAGTACTCGGTCTCGGTCAAACCGGTCATGAAGATGATGGGGATGTGCGACGTGAGTGCGCTGGCCTTTAGGCGGCGCGCCACTTCAAAACCATCGATGCCCGGCATCATGGCGTCCAGCAACACGATGTCGGGCAACGCCTGCGCGGTGCGCTGCAGCGCAGCCTCGCCCGAGCTGGCAACCAGCACGGTGTAACCGGACTCGTCCAGCGCGTCGTGCAAGACAGAGAGGTTGTCAGGCACATCGTCCACGATCAGCACCACGTCGCTGTTGGCGCGGTCCAGGGTTTGGTTTAAGGCCTGCAGGGGTGGCATATATCAGCGGGCTTCAGGTTCATGATCGGGAATGGAGGGCGCACGGGCCAAGTACTGGCTCATGGCTTCAAATTGAAACTGGCGGGCCAGTGCACGCAGGTGCTGCACAAAACCGGCGCATTCGGGTTGCAGCTCCTCGATGTCGTCCAGCAGGTTCATCACACCGCGGTAATAGCCCAAGCCCACCACTTGGGTCAACGCCAGCACGCGTGCCGACGGGGGCCACGTCGCCGGTGCGGCAACTGGCGTGGGGGTTGTCGCCGTAGGGGCATCGGGAGCAGACTCATCAGTCCACGCAATGGCTAGACGCCGCTCCAGCCAGTCCAACAGCTCACTGTGACGCACCGGCTTGACGATGAAGTCTTCCGGACAGATACCGACATCGTTCTCCAGCCCTTTGTCAAAAGCATTGGCCGACACAATAGCCACATGCACATGGCTGTGCCCCGCAGCGCGCAGGCGCCGGATAGTTTCCCAGCCATCAATGCCGGGCATGGCCAGATCCATCAGGATTACATCCGGCCGGTAACCCGCGGCCAGCAAATCCAGACAGTCGTGGCCACTGGCTGCTGTGCGCAACTCAAAACCGATGGGCGCGAGCAGTTGTTGCAGCAATTCGCGGTCGGCCTCTTCGTTGTCCACCACCAGAAGCTTGCGGCGTGGTCCCAAATACCCGCGCGGCTGGCGTCTGGATGCGGGCAGCACGGCACGTTTACCCACCACCGGGCCCGGATGCACCTCGGGCAGAAAGAGCTTGATGCGAAACACAGAGCCCTGCCCTGGCGTACTGCTGACAGTCATCTCTCCGCCCATCAAATCGGTCAGCATTTTGGCAATGGTGAGGCCCAGACCCGCGCCGCCCGAGGCGCCGCTGCCCGGGGGCGACTGGCCAGTCTGTGAACCACGCTCAAACGGTTCAAACACGCTCGCCAGCTCGGCTGGCGTCATGCCGGGGCCAGTGTCTTCAATCTCCAGCAAAGCCATCTCACGCGCATAACGCACGCGCAGACTCACATGCCCGCTGGCGGTGAACTTGATGGCATTGCCCAACAGGTTAATCAAAATCTGGCGCATGCGTTTTTCATCAGCCCGCACCACCTCAGGCAACGTGCCCTGGGGTTCAAACTGGAATTGCAAACCCTTGGCCTGCGCCTGCGGCTCGAACATGTCACACATCTCGTGCACACAGTCGGCAAACTGCATGGGCTTGACGTTGAGCGTGAGCTTGCCGCTTTCGATGTGCGCCATGTCCAGTGTGCCCTCGATCAACGATAGCAAGTGCTCGCCGCCGCGGCGGATCACACTGACGGCCTGTTTGCGGTGCGGCGGCACTGTGGTGTCTTCACCCATCAGCTGCGCGTAACCCAGGATGCTGTTCAGCGGCGTGCGCAACTCGTGACTGATGGCACTGATGTAGCGGCTCTTGGCGCGGTTGGCATGGTCCGCCGCTTCGCGAGCCTCATCGGCAGCCTGTCGGGCGTCTTTCAGCGCCTGATCGGTCTGGCGGTGTGATTCAATTTCGCGTTGCAGCAGGTTAGTCTGCCTGTTGGACTCCTCCTGCGCCACCTGGCGGCTCTTGTGGGCCAGCACCAGCCACCAGGCCACGATGCCCGCGGCGACCAGTAAGGCCATGTAGGCCTTGATGAAGCCCGAACGCAAAGCCGCTTCGGGCGGGGCATCCGTCAGCGGCGCTCCCAACTGCGATTGCGCAATCGCCTGGGCTAGCGAACGCAACTCCTGGTAGTAGAGCAGTCCAAAAACAGTGGCCAGTAGCGGCATCACGATCAGCATCAACAACATGAAGTGGCTCAGACCGGTGTCCAGGTAAGGCCAGACACGGCGGGGCAGCAGCCAGCGCAGAGCGCCGGACCACTGGGCGGACAGGCTGGCGTGTGGCTTGCACAAATCACCACAACGCGCATCCAGTGTGCAGCACAACGAGCAGATGGCACCCTGGTAAGCCGGGCAATGCGCCATGTCGGGTCCTTCGTACTCGCGCTCGCAAATCACACAGTGTTTCAGACTAAGGGGTTTGTAAACACCCGTATCACCCGGCGTTCGGGCGATGTAATAGCGCCCCTTGGTGGCCCAGGCGATCAGCGGTGCCGTAACAAACGCTGTACCCAATGCAATGACCGCTGAAAACGCCTGTGCCAATGGGCCGAAAACGCCCAGATAAGCCGACACCGATAACAGGGATGCGAGCCCCATCGCACCAACACCCACAGGGTTGATGTCATACAGATAGGCACGCTTGAACTCGATTCCTTTTGGCGACAGGCCCAAAGGCTTGTTGATGACCAGGTCCGCCACCACGGCCATCATCCATGCAATGGCAATGTTGGAATACAGGCCCAGCACATCACCGAGCGCCTGAAAGACATTCATCTCCATCAGCATGAAAGCGATCAGCGTGTTGAAAACCACCCACACTACCCGCCCCGGGTGGCTGTGTGTGATGCGCGAGAAAAAGTTGCTCCACGCCAGTGATCCGGCGTAAGCATTGGTGACGTTGATCTTGAGCTGTGACACCACAACAAATAGTGCCGTAGCGGCCACCGCCCAGCCATAGTTGGGGAACACGTATTCATAAGCTGCCAGATACATTTGGTTCGGGTCCACCGCGCGGTCCGGTGGCACCATGTGGGAAATAGCCAGCCAGGCCAGCAGGGCACCGCCGAGCATCTTCACGACACCCAGCACCACCCATCCCGGACCGCCTGCCAGCACACCAAACCACCATCTGCCGCGTGAGGCTGGCGTTATGGCTGGCATGAAGCGCAGGTAATCAGCCTGCTCCCCCATTTGGGTGATCAATGCGATGCCAACGGTTAGAGCTGCACCAAATAAATGCAAATCAAAACCGGTTGCCACGCTTTTTTCACCGATATAGTGCGAAATACCATTAAATGCACCAGGATCACGCATCAACACATATACAAAGGGCACAACCAACATCACCAGCCACAGTGGTTGCGTCCAGACCTGCAACCGGCTGATGGTGGACACGCCGTGTGTCACCAACGGGATGACCACCAGCGCACAAATCAGGTAGCCCCAAGTGGGCGGAATGCCCAGCGCCAGTTCCAGCGCGTAGGCCATGACCGCAGCCTCCAGTGCGAAGAAGATGAAGGTGAACGACGCATAGATCAGCGATGTGAGGGTTGAGCCGATGTAGCCAAAACCCGCACCTCGGGTGAGCAGGTCCATGTCCACACCGTAACGCGCGGCATACACACTAATGGGCAGCCCTGCCAGAAAAATAATCAGGCCAGTGGTCAGAATCGCCCAAAAAGCGTTCACAAAGCCATACTGCACAAGCAGTGTGGCACCCACTGCTTCCAGAATCAGGAACGAAGCAGCCCCAAAAGCCGTGTTGGCCACCCGCCACTCGGACCATTTGCGAAAGCTCTGCGGCGTATAGCGCAGGGCGTAATCCTCCATGGTTTCACTGGCCACCCAGCCGTTGTAGTCGCGACGGATTTTCACTACACGCTGTGGCGCGTCGGTCAACGGCGGTGATTCAGTCAGGTTTTGCACAGTCGGAACGTGCAGCTTTCATGCCATGCGACCGGCGTCCATCCGGCATTTGGCGTACCCGCGCACAGAAACAGGGCACGCGCCTTGCTTAATAATGATCAATCCTCCCAAACACCGCTGGCCGCCACACGCCTGAAATCCATGGAACTCAC
>Ga0116157_10001965_pt1 | contig 20333 bp, 23 predicted proteins | sample AD_UKC048_MetaG_FD_89882 | JGI IMG/M metagenome (GOLD analysis project Ga0116157, IMG submission 89882) | Active sludge microbial communities of municipal wastewater-treating anaerobic digesters from USA - AD_UKC048_MetaG | ecosystem: Engineered > Bioreactor > Anaerobic > Digestate | place: USA...
AGCTATGGAAGCTCTCAACAATTCTGAACAGATGGGTAGAAATATCGCTGTCAAAGAAGCTTTACCAAAGCCAGATCGTGTATAAATTAAATTAAAAACGATTGTGAAACCCTCCGGGCAACCGGAGGGTTTTTTGGATATGGTAGACTGAATTATGAAACTTCCGGTCAATGGTGTTTGGGAAATTGTATTTAGGTTAGGCTATGTTGTTTTATTAGTTAGTGGTGTTTTGATCCATATTGTTTTTCCATCGAATGTAAGTGTTTTTTTTAATTATAGTTAATATAATTTTGTCTGTATTGTTGATTAAGAAATGGAATTACTGGTTATTTTTTATTTTATTCTTTTTGATAGTTACTCTGTTACCTTCAAGCTCGTGTAGTTCTTATAGAATGAATTGGGTGAGACAAATTCTTGTGAGTGTATAGGAATACAAAAATGGATGTCTCATTTGGGTTCGTATTCAGGAATATCTAATAGTATGTGTATCGGTAAAAGAATAAAATGTTATGAATTAGAGAGTTGGTATGAGATTTCAGAAACAAGAAGAGAGATTCCGTGTAAATAAGGTAAAATAAGACAGAATGAAAGAATTAGTAATCCCAGAGAGGATTAAAAAAATTATTGCTAAATTTCAAGAAAATAAAGCTGAGATTTATATTGTCGGCGGGGCGGTACGTGACTTGATTTTAGGACGAGAAGTAAATGATTGGGATTTTACAACTAATTTGACTCCGGAAGAAATGAAAAAAATTTTTCCGAAAAACAGTTTTTATAACAATAATTTTGGGACATTGAGTATTGTGGAAAAAGACGGGGAGATTTTTGAAGTAACGACTTTTAGGACTGAAAGAGGTTATAGTGACGGCCGGCATCCGGATAAAATTAAATGGGGTAAAACTTTAGAGGAAGATTTAGAGAGAAGGGATTTCACTATAAATGCTATGGCGATTGAAATACAAAACCCTCTTGTCTCGCAAAGCTCGACATCCTCCCTCAAAGAGGGCGGAAGTCTTAATAACTATAAAATAATTGATTTGTTTGAAGGGCAAAAGGATCTGCAAAGCAGATTAATTAGAACAGTGGGGAATCCGGATGAAAGGTTTAATGAAGATGCTTTGAGACTGATGAGAGCAGTGAGAATTGCCGGACAAATAGGTTTTAATATTGAAGAAAAAACTTTAGAGTCAATTCAAAAAAATGCCAAATTAATTAATAATATTGCCGGAGAAAGAATTAGAGATGAATTATTTAAAATTCTTCTCTTACCCACACCATCAACGGGAATTGAGTGGTTAAGAAAATCTGGATTATTGGAACAGATTATGCCGGAGTTAGTTAGTGGCCTAGGAATGACTCAAAAAGGACATCATATCGATGATGTTTGGACACATAATTTAAAAACTTTGGATAATTGCCAAAGTAAAAACCCGATAACCAGATTGGCGGCATTGCTTCATGATGTGGGTAAACCGAGATCAGCTGAGGGTAATGGAGATTCCAGAACTTTTCATAATCATGAAATTTATGGATCAAGAATGGCAGTCAGTATAGGCAAAAAATTAAGGTTGTCCAATAAAGAATTGGATCAATTATTTCGATTAGTCAGATGGCATATGTTTACCGTCCAAGAAACCCAAACTGATAAAGCGGTGAGAAGATTTATCCGCAATGTAACCTTGGATTATGTTGATGAAATGATTGACTTACGCCGGGCTGATAGATTAGGTAGCGGAGCTAAAGAAACCAGTTGGCGATGGGAATTGTTTAAAAAACGAATTGTAGAGGTTCAGAAGCAGCCATTTGCGGTAAAAGATTTAAAAGTTAACGGTATAGATGTAATGAAAATTTTAGAAATTAAAACAGGACGAAAAGTAGGTGAAGTACTAAATAGTATTTTTAAAAAAGTGGAAGAAAAACCGGAGTTAAATGATAGAGAGGTTTTATTAGAAAAAATTAAAAGTTTTAAATAAAATAGCTGAAAAAATAGGAGAAATTAGAGTTACTGGAATAGATAAGATGGAAATTGGTAATAGTTTAACTAAAGAAAGAGATAGGTATAATCCAAAATAAAAAAGGCTATGTTATTTAGAGGAAAAAGAAGGGCCGGCTCAAGAGAAATTGTCTAAAAAAGGAAATACTTTTGAAGTAAAAGCTTAACTTATTTTTTCTTGGAATATTTTTTGAAAAAAAGAACGAGAGGAATAGCAACGCCAATGGACGAATAAGTTCCACAAATAACACCAATGAGTAAAGCAGCGGCAAACCAGCGAGTAGTGGTACCACCTAATAGAACTAAAGAAGCTAACATAAAAATAATAGTCATGGAATTATTGATAGAACGGGTTAGGGTTTCAGTAATAGCTTCGTTGGCTAATGAGACCCAGTCTTTTTGGAAACTTTGGCGTTTAAGTTCACGGATACGGTCAAAAGTAACGACAGTATCATGAACTGATGAAGATAATGTAGTCAGGAGAGCAGTGACAAAAAGAGAGTCAAACTCGGCACCAAAAAAGTGGCCTAAGATAGAAAAACTACCAACTAAAATAAAAGTGTCATGAAGCATAGCTAGAACAGCTCCAGCACCAAAAGACAGATCGCGGAAACGACGACCAATAAATAGAAATAAAAATAATGAAGAAAGGATAACAGCAGTAATAGTTTTTTTAAGTAATTCACGACCTAAAATTGGCCCAATAGTTTCAAACTTTAATTCTTTAGAGTCTGGATAAAGTTCTTTGAGAGTTTTATCAAGACCGGTTTTTTGTTCAACACTAATGTCATTAAATTTTAAAGAATAATTTTGGTTACCTAGAAAATTAATTTCTTTTACTTCCAGATTACTCTTGGAAAAAACTTCCTTAATTTTATCTTCGGAAAACTCCGGTAAATTTAATTCCCAAATAGTACCACCAGTGAAATCGATAGATAATTTGAATTTCCAAAAAATAATAGAAAAGAGTGATGAAAGCAATAAAATTAGAGAAAAGATAAAAAATAATGGTCTTAATTTCATGATATTCATAAGTTAGTTTAAAGTTAAAAGTATTAAAGTAAAAAGTTAATTTTTATTTTTTTCTCTGATAAAGACACGCAAGAGATTACGGGTAACAAAAACTCCAGTAAAGATACCAATAAAAATACCTAAGATTAGGGTGAGAGCAAAGCCACGTACCATACCTGAGGTACTTAAAAATGACCAATTAAACGGGTTAAACAAAATAAAACCAGTAATAATAGTACAAGTATTGGCGTCTTTGATAGAATCCCAAGCTCGACCAAAAGCAGATTCGAGGGCTATATTCCAGTCTTTACCTTTTCGGGTTTCTTCTTTAAATCTTTCAAAAATTAAGATATTGCTATCAACTGCCATACCGATAGAAAGAATAAAGCCGACAATACCGGGAAAGGTTAATGTAACCGGGATAAGTCGATAAAGACTGAGAGTAATTAGACCATAAATAATCAAACCAATGTCGGCGATGAGACCCAATTTGCCATAATTAGCAATCATAAAAAGGGAAACTAAAATTAAACCAACAACACCAGCAAAAATTCCTTTATTAAGTGAGTCTTGGCCAAGAGTGGCACCAATCTGAGATTGTTGAACTAATTTGATCGATAAAGGTAAGGCACCGGCGTTAAGTTGAGCCGAGAGTTCTTTGGCTGATTGAGAAGTAAAATTGCCACTAATGGAAGCTTTACCATCAGTAATGACAGATTGAACTACTGGAGCGGTGATAGGATAGTCGTCGAGAAAAATAGCAATCCGTTTATTTAATAATTCTTTGGTAGCTTGAGCAAATAGGTTAGAGCCTTCATCATTAAATTCAAGACTGACCTCAGGTTGAGAGTTTTTGGTATTGATTTCAACTGAAGAACGTTTCAGATGAGAACCGTTTATCCCTGTATCTTTAGCAAAAAGATCGTAAACAGTAGCTGATTCAGTGGCTTCCGGAGGGATCTCAACTTCACCTTTAAAGGAAAGTTTGGCGGTGGTACCAATAAGACTAACTGCGTCATTAATGTTTTCAACGCCCGGAAGATCGACTTGAAGGCGATACTTATCTTGTTGTTTGTTAATCTGAACGGTGGTTTCACTAACACCAAAAAGATTAACTCGGCGTTCAATGTTGTTTTTAAGAGATTCCAGAGCTGAAGGTAAATTTTCTGAACTAACACCAGAGGTATCAATATCAAAAAGGAGTGAAGAGCCACCAGCTAAATCCAGGCCGTATTTGAGGTTAATATTTTTTATGGGAGTGAATGAACCAATTTTAAAATTTAAATTAGGACGATAAAAAGTATGTTCTAAATTTATATTTTTAAAATGGATTTTAATTGGAAGTTCATTTGGAAAATTTAAAAGTGAGCAAAAAAGAGTGATAGCGACGATAACCCAAAAATTTCTAAGAGTCTTTTTTCTTTTTGTCATAATTATTTTTGATGGGAAATAAGGGATAATTGGCGTGGGTGACCGGAAAACATATAAGTAATACTAGTTTTAGAGTGATTAATTTTTATAGAGACCGGATCCCCTTCTCTGATATTAAAATCCTTAATAGACCTTGACGGAATGGTGATGGCTAAACTATTGCCGGTTCTGATAACTTTTCTAATTTGAGTCATTTAAAGATTATTAATTTCCTGGCAGCTTCCTATTATAGCAATAGGATTACTTAGAAAGAAGTCAACAATAAATTGATCACGTTTTTGACGGCGAAGATTAAATTCTCCTTTACCCATAACCATATAATTAATTTCATGACCACGAATAGTTTCTTCTTGTTTAATCAAATTCTCCATTTCCCTAATAGAAACATCACCGACAATAACCAAATCAATATCATCGATCTGTCTTTTTTCTCCGGTCATAAATTTGTAATTATAAAAAACAAGTTTAATAGAACCAAGAGTTTCGTTTTTGTTTTGGAGTTTAAGACCTAGACCAAATGACTGATTGGCAATAAGAAGAAGGTTAGTAAATAAAGGTGATTGTTTGTCAGCCCAATAGTAAAGCCTATTACCCCGCCATTCTGAAGTGATAAGGCCGCTTTTTTGAAGGTTATCTAATTCACGTCGGACAGAATTAATTTCTTCATCGACCAAGCGAACCAGTTGACGAACATAAAAAATTTCTCCAGGGTGATAGAACAAAACATTAATAATTTTAATTCTGGTCTGAGAGATAAAAAGGCGTTTAAGACTATTTCGAATTTTCATAAAGATTAATTGTAAGAAACTGTGGTGCCAATGGGTAAAAGTTCTACCCAGATATTACCGGCAACAAAATTAATTTCTTTACCGCTCTTATCTTTAAAAATAGTTCGAGAAAGTCGATTAGCTTTAGACCAAGTAATTTCGGTTTTTTCTCCATTTTGGATTAAAACTCCGTTACCACTACCAATAACATCGTAAAGATTGTGTAAATGTTCATCGACCGAGCGAGTCTCTTTAACGAATTGAATAATGATATTTTTGGTGGTGATGGTTTTGGCGGTATTAAAATCTATGTGTTCTTTTCCGCCATTAAATCGAAGATAATTATTATTGGCATTGTCATATTTCCAACTGACAGAATAACCTTTGTAACTAGACCAAAAATCAAAGGAAACATTATTAGCTGTTAGAGAAGAACTAGCTTTGTCTGTTTGTTTAAATAACCAAGCGCGATAACTTTTATCCCAAGAATTATTTTTGGCAGTAGTAATGTTAGTCAAACCTCGGTCAACAGCAATATTCCAAAGTTCCTTGGTTGAACAATACATGGTGTGTTCAGTAGCTCTTTCATCACCGGTACGATCCGGTTCACGACGACAAGCTTTATAAGATAAGGAAAATTGACTTAGATCGCTCCAGGTGCCTTTGTTGTTCCAACCAAAGCTGGCAATTTGTTCAATAGCCTGAGCTTTTTTAGCTGTAGTGCATGGACCACCAGTAGTAGCCGCACTACAATTAGCGCCACCAACATGGTTGTAAAGCGGATAGTCAGAATATTCAGAAGCAAGATCAAGAAAATAAGTGCGAGCTGAGCGAACAGGGCCAATATCATACTTATTGGCTTCAGACCCAGCAACTTGACCACAATAAAAGACACCCATAAATCGAGTAATGCCACCTTCAGCTACTGCCTCATAAACTATATCGGCAGTTTGCAAACCAGACTGAGGTCGAGAATCTTCATGATTCTCAATCATAACCATTAAGGGTCGGCGTTTTGACCAAATAGCAGCTTCTTCCTGAGTATACAACTGACCATTGATAGGACAGGCTTCAGTTTTGGGACCAGAGTAAAGGTTGGAAGAATTTGAAGTAGTGGAATTAGTTTTTTCGGTTTCTAAAGGATTGTCGGTAGGTTTTTTAGAAATTGAACCTAAAAATCCACCATCACTAGCTGGTAAGAAATAGTCAAATAAAAAATAGGAAATACCACTAAGTATTAGAAATATTCCTAATAATCCAGATATTCTAGTGATTTTTGGGTTCATTAAAATTTTAACCTTTAATAGTTTTAACTATAGCTAATTTTTCCTCTTTTGACAAAGTGATATTATCCCCCTGGCCATTTTTGATAGGTTTAGCGTAGACTCTGGTAATATCGCGATTGTGGAGTGAAGAAACAAGAACACCCGAATTGTTTTGATCTAAAATAGTCAGAATGAAACTTTGATCACCACCAATGCTTTCAAAAGGGTTATAGCGTAGAACATTGATTTTTAAATGATTATTGTTAGGAGAACTACTTTGATTTTTAGATATTTGATTTTTACGGTAAATACCGAGAGTGATAAATCCGAGCCAAAAAAGGTTGAGAAAAGTAAGAATATATAGAAATACCATACTTTCATTGTAGCAAAATTTATGTGCTATACTGGCCTTAGAAAGATGAATCAGGAAGAAAATAACAGATATATTAAGAAAGACTTGATTAAAAGCTTGATTTTGAGTTTGGTTTCAATTATGTTGGTAGTTGTTATCTATTTATTTGTTAATTTGAGGGGGTGAAGCTTAAATGCCAACCATTAAATTTTATTCTGTTAAATCACGTAAGTCTGTAGAGGTGGACGTAAGTAAAGTTAAAAAAGTTATGCTTAAAAACGGTAGACCAGCAGCTGAAACTGTTGATCCAGAAACAGGTACTAAGATGTTTAAAATCCTGTCTGCCGCTGATGCAGCTTTACTTCAATAGTAATAAATCTTAAAATATTTCAGTCTTCAAAGAAATTGAAGTGTCTACCCTGAGGAAAGCTAAGGCGATCCGAGGGGAGGAAAGTCCGAACCACAAAAGATACAGAACCTGAAAATGTAGGGGTTTGGGTGACTGAACGGCAATGCTACAGAGACGAGTAAGCGGGCCGCCTTCGCAAGAAGCTACGGCGAGCTGATATGAAACGAGCAGCCTTCTGGTGGAAATCTCAAGTTGAGACGTCAAGATCTGATCTTTGAGAGTCTTAGGTAGAGAGAGGAGATAGATGACACATAAACAAAATTCGGCTTAACAATTTCTTTGAAGGCTTTTTTGGCCAAAGGCCAATCAGCCTATGGCTGAGTTTGAACCAGGGTTATTTTTTCTCAATTAAGACTTTAGTGATGGTTTCGAGGGTAAGGAACACCGGTAAAGCAAGAATGGCACCGATAACACCACTAATCTTGGCGCCAGCGGCAATCAAAAGGATGGTGACTAAGGGATTAAACCCAACTGTTTGCTTCATAATTTTAGGAACGAGGATATTATTTTCTAATTGTTGAATAATGACACCAACAATAATAGTTAAAATTCCAATTAGAGGAGAAATAGTAAAACCAACTAAAGCAGCTAGAATGGTGGCGACAGTTGGACCAATGGACGGGACAGCTTCTAAAAGACCAGCAAAAATGGCCAAGGGAACGGCATATTTTAAGCCAAGACATAAATAGGCAATATAAGAAAGAACACCAATAATGCTCATGAGGAAAAATTCGGCAGTGACCCAGCTACCAAGGCGAGTTTCTAGCCGTTCGATAATAGCAATGGCTTTTTTCTGACCATTTTCTCCAAACATATTCAGGCTATATTTAGGAAAATTTTTCTTTTCTAAGAGCAAGTAAAAAGTAAGAAACATGATAACAAAGGCAGAGATAATATTAGAAACTAAAGAGATGGCAGTTCTAGCAATACCGCCAGGAAGGTTTTCTAAAATTTTAAATTGAGAAGATAAATCAATGGGATTGGTGCCAAAAATCTGGATATGGCTAAGTGTGTCTGGTAAGGTTTGGACTAATCCAGTAGTCTGCTCAACTAATATAGGGACGATACCGGCAATAGCAAAGGAAATAACAGCTAAAATAATTATGTAAATGATTAAAATAGCTAAAGGTCGAGGGATTTTCATCTTTTCCAAACGAACAATGGCGGGATTGATAGCTTCCATAAAAACGAAACTAATGAAAAGCAAAACGATTAAAGCTCTGACTTGCCAGAGCAAAAATAGAGAAAGTAAAAAGAAAACGGTAAAAATTACGGTTTTAGTAGAAACTTCAAACTTTTTGTTGATCATACCTTAGTATACCATCGGGAAACTTGGGTCAATATTTTTCTCTTGAAGTCTTTTTGAGTGATATCGAAAAAGTGAGCGTTTGATTTTGATTTGAACCAACAACTTTGCCGGCGGGCATCAGAGTGTTCGGCATAAGACCAAGATTGGAGACAATCGGACAAAACCCTTTCTTGATTCAAACCCTTCCCCAACCCTTCCCTTGACAGGACAGGGAGTTTTGGTTGATTGTCAAAATAGGGTTTAAGACATTGATAGGCGGCAATTTGCATACCTGGATCGGACCATTGATATTTTTTAAGTAAAGTTTTGACTTCATCTAAAAAACCAAGATCGATTCTTTTTTGAACCCGGGCATCGATACGCTGATAAAGAAAGTCCATGGGGGCGGTGAGGGAAATATGCAAGATATCGAAACCCTCCCCTAGCCCCTCCCTTGACAGGGCGGGGAACTGTTTTTTTTTGGTTAAATTTGCTATTTTAATTTCTATTTTTCGGGTTAAACGGTAGTGATTGTTTACATCGGAATGGTTTAATTTAGAAAAGTTTGGCTGGTCTAAAAATTGGTAAATTTTTTGTAAAGTTTTTACCGAGCAAAGACGGGAAATAAAACGCCATACCTTATGAGGTTTAACGGAAAATGTAGTGTAGTTGGAATTAATTAAAGAGTCGATATAAAAACCACTGCAACCAACTAAAATTGGTAATTTATTTCGTGATTGAATTTCTTTGATAGTTTGTAAACCAATTTTTTGAAAATCAGCGACAGAAAATTTTTGATCAGGAGTAACTATATCAATTAAATGAATCGGTGTACCCTCCGGTTGATCTTTGCCGGTACCAATATCCATACCTTTATAAATTTGACAGGAATCACCGGAAACTAATTCACCGTTATATTTTTTGGCCAGTTCAACAGCTAAATCGGTTTTACCAGTAGCGGTCGGACCAGAAATGACAAGAAGTTTATTAGACATTGACTTTGAATTCGACGACATCGTCGGGACGCATGATATAGTCACGACCTTCATGACGAAGTTTACCCGCTTCTTTAGCCCCAACAGGGCCGTTACAAGCAACAAAATCTTGATAGGAGACAACTTCAGCCATAATAAAGCCTTTGGCAAAATCGGTGTGAATGGCGGCAGCAGCCTGGGGAGCAGTGTCGCCTTTTTTGATAGTCCAAGCCCGAACTTCTTTAATACCGGCGGTGTAGTAAGATTGAAGACCCAGTGTGTCGTAAGCTTTTTGGATAACTCTTTCTAAACCCGATTGAGAAACACCTAACTCTTGGAGATAGCTTTTTCGTTCTTCCGGATTTAACTCGGAAAGATCAAATTCGATTTTGGCACAAACCGGAACGACTGATTCAAAGTTTTCAACTTTAAGATTAAAATTAGCAATATTTTGATAGGTATCTTCGTCGACATTGGCGACGATAAAATAAGGCTTGGCAGTAAGCAGAAAAAATTCTTTTAAGAATTCTTTTTCTTCGTCACTAAGCTGCAAATTAACAGCCAAAATTCCCTTCTCTAATTCGGTTTTTAATTTTTGAGCCAAAATAAATTTTTTAGTGATTTTTTCCTTGGCATTATTTTTGTTGGCATCAATGTATTTATCAATAGTTTCCAAATCTTTGATAATTAACTCGGCACAAATAACTTCAAAATCTCCCTGAGGGTTAACTGAACCTTCTTTAATAATATTCTCATCGGAAAAAGCCCGAACAACATGACAAATAGCATCGCAATCACGAATGTTGGTTAAAAATTTGTTGCCCAGACCTTCGCCTTGAGAAGCACCTTTGACCAAACCGGCAATATCAACAAACTCAACGATAGCCGGAACAATTTTGTCAGTTTTAACAATTTCGGCTAAAACCGGAAGTTTAGAGTCAGGGACTTCAACAACGCCAACATTAGGGTCAATAGTACAAAAAGGATAATTACTAGCATCAGCAACTTGTTTTCCCAGCAAAGCATTAAAAAGAGTTGATTTGCCGACATTAGGCAAACCGACGATAGCGATGGATAATTTCATGAGAGTATTTTACCAAAAATTAGGTAGATTTTATTTTTATAAAATCATTTAGTTTTGATAATCCGAAATCAACTAATTTATTAAAATCATGATATTTTTGCCAATTTTGACGAAGTAATTTTCGATATTTAATTTGACTAGGATAACCTTGATCTGATTGAGAAATAATTGGTTTTAATTCATCGTCCAAAACTACAGTGAGGGCTTCTTTGAGATAATCAAAATCTTCATATTTTAATTTTAAAACAGCTGATTTTGGATTTTTGTACCAGTAATAAATGAATTGAAAATGAAGAACCTCATGAAGAAAAGTATCGATGGGCATACCCCAGTAATCTTCAGTTGAATCGTATATAAAAATTTCTCTTTTTTCATAAAAATAAGGACAACGGGGAAAAGTAGTGATATAGAAAGTAAAATTATCTGACATTATGGGCTGTTGAGTAATTGTTTCTAAAACTTGAATGGCATTTTGATATTTTTTTTGAAAATCTTTTTTAATGATTTTGAGAAAATTGTTTAATCTACTATTTTGAGTTTCTTTTTGAGATAAAAGATATGGTTTAAGAATTTTTTCAGCTGATTTTTTTTCAAGTTCTAAAATTTGTTTAACGATTTTTAAATCATTTTTATCTTTAACATTATTAATCCAGCTGCGTCCCAAAAACGGGTTTTTTAAGGAATCGCGCCAATTCCACATATCTTTTTGAATATCGTAAATAATACTGTAGCCGTATTTCATGTGTTAATTATAAATTAAGCTTAAATTCGGAGAGAAATTTAAAGACGTTATCCGGAACATAATCTGAAAAATGGGGATTTTTGGCAAGAATCATTTGACGAATGTCGGTAGCACGGGAGGGAAGAATAGCGGGAATGAGATGTTCAAAATTATGGCCATAATTTGTAAAACAGTCAGATGTGTAATTATTGTCAGTAAAAAGACAAGTGTTGAATTCGTTAATAAATGAGAAGAAAGTTTTGACATGATCGGCGTATTTGGGCGGATTATGAATATCGGGGATAATTTGAATTTGATAAGGAAAATTTAATTGATTTAAATTGGGAATCAATAATCCTTTAACCTGGTTGGCAGTAAGAAAATTTTTATCATCGATAATACCAGCATCACCGATACCAATTAAAATTTCTGTAATACCTGAATGAATAACTTCTTTGATAAATTCTAAATGATGGAGACATGGTGGTTGAAAACGACCGATAATCAGACCAAATTGTTTATTTGTTTTCACAGTTGACTAAGTATAAACCAAAAACTCCCCCGATGGACGGGGGAGTTAAAGATTAATGTATTTGATCCCGCAGTAGCGGGATTCCGTAAGCCAGAAGCTTACTTCACCAATTTCTTGATCTTGGTGCCAGGAATGTAGCGAGGCATACGACGGGCCACGATTTTTTTGGATTCTTTTGAACCGATGGCTTTAATGGTTTTAGCTTTGAACATTTTGGTTTTGAAAGTACCGAAACCAGAAAGTTTAACAGTTTCTCCGCTAGCGAGAGCTTTCATTATTTCAGAAAGGAAAGTTTCAACAGCTTGCTTGGCAGCCTTTTTGCTGAGTTTAGCCTTTTGAGAGACTGACTCAATGAGATCTTTTTTGGTCATTTGTTTTATTTTGTTTTAATAAATAATTAACTTAATAATAACGGATAATACCGAAATTGCAAGTAAATTTAGTCTTCTTTTACCGCATTTTTGTTGATTTTTGGAGCGGTGACAACACTACTGGTACGAAGTTCACGAATAACAGTAACTTTTATTTGACCAGCCCATTTGGCTTCTTCTTCGAGTTTTTCGGCAATATTTTGACTTAAGACTTCGGCTTCAGAATCAGAAACTTGGGAAGGTTCAACAATAACCACAACTTCCCTACCGGCCTGATAAGCAGCGACACTAGTGACGCCATTAAAGGAGTTGGCAACCTCCTCAATATTTTTCATCCGCTTAAGATATTCTTCGTGGACTTCATAACGAGCACCGGGGCGAGCACCAGAGGCAGCGTCACCAATGTAAACGATAACTGACTCGATTGAAGAAAATTCTTTGTCTTCGTGATGTTCGGCAACACAGTTAATAACTTTTTCAGGAATTTTATATTTTCTGAGTAAATCGATACCTAAATCGACGTGTGTACCTTCCTGGTCGGCAACAATTTTGCCGATATCGTGAAGTAAGGCACCTAAGCGGACAGTATTAACATCGGCTTTTAATTCGTAGGCAATACCGACAGCAATTTTGGTGGCTTCAATAGTATGTTTGGCTAAATTTTGGCCATAAGAAAAACGAAATTTATATTTGCCAATTTCCTTAATAAGGTCGATAGGTAAATTAAAAGCACCAACTTCCTGACACATTTTTTTACCTTCATTAACAAGAATTTTATCCATGTCATTTTTGGTTTGAGCCACAATTTGTTCAATTTTGAGGGGCTGAATCCGACCATCTTTGACTAATTTTTCGAGAGCGATACGAGCAATTTCACGACGAGTAGAGTCGAAAGAAGAAATACGGATATCATTGGTTTCATCAAGTTCAAGTTCGACACCAGTAGCTTTTTCGAAAGCACGAATATTACGCCCTTCACGACCAATGATTTTCCCTTTAGCAGCTTCGTCGGCTAGAGAGATTGTGGAAACGGTATATTCAGCCACATAATCGGTAACACCATGACGGATATTATCGACGATAACTTCTTTGGTAATCTCCTCTTCTTTTTGGCGAATTTTATCACGAGCTTCGTCGATTTTTTTGGCCACCCAGGAAGACATCCTTTTTTCGGTACTACTAATAACCAATTGTTTGGCTTTTTCAACATCAAGACCGGAAATAACTTCGAGTTTATCAAGTTGTTTGCGATAAAGATCGTCAACACCAGTTAATTTATTTTTTAAATCTAATGATTGTTGATCAAGAGATTTTTCTTTTTGAATTAAATAGCGTTCTTTTTCATCAAGTGATGATAATCTTTGAAAAATTTCAGCCTCTTTAACTTTGGCATCAGCTTCAACTTTTTTGGCGTTTTGAAGAATGGTTTGAGCCTGAGCGTTGGCTTTATCAATTTCTTCTTTAGAAACAGAAGATTGAGTTACCGGCTGAGCGACAGGTTTAGTAGGACTAAAGACAACCCGGTTTTTGTCTTCATTATCAGATAGCGGAGTTTCTTTAACAACCTCCTTAGTAACCTTAACTGTTTCTTTTTTGGAAACCGGTTTTCGAGCTGGTGCAGGTGAAGAAAATAAACCTTTGACCTTGGTCAAGAAAAAATCTAACATGGAACCTCCAATACTTTTTACGACACAACTATAGCAGCCTTTTTAGGAAATTAGAAAACAAGAAAACATAAAAGTGTGTGTTTTAAGTAAAAAGTTAAAAAAATTAATTTAATAAGTAATAGTATAAAAACGAAATCAGTATATTTTACTGTAATGTAAGGTAATCGTCAATTGCGGCCTTAATATCGGAAATATCGAAACCTTGGCGAAAAAGTGAAGCATATAAATTATTTTTGGCTTTAAAATCCTTTAAAAATTCCTTGGTCGGTCTTTTTTTGGCTAAAATTCGCTTAATAGAGTCGATATCATTGGTTTTATCCAGTTTTAAAGATGAGATATCGACCCCTTTTTGAGATAAGAGAAATTTGATTTGATTGGTTGATTTACGGCGATTTTTGGCCAGAAAACTTTTGACAAAATCATCCTGGTTGAGAAGATTTTTGGAATTTAAATCATTAATGATAGCAGAAATTATTTCATCGGTCTTGAAACCAATAAAATGTTTATACTTTCTGGTAGTTTTTTGGAAAAATAATTTTAATTTTTGAGAAATTATTTTTTGAGTTTTGGGGGAAATAGCCACTTGCCGCAAGGTATATTCCCGACCTAAATAAAATAAGGCGGCAGAAATAATTTGAGAAAATTTTTCTCCGTCGATGGTTTGGTTTTTTTGAAGGCCAAGTTTAACGACATCATCAATAAAAAACGGAAGATATGAGTTGTCTGAAAAAGTCAGATTAACCTGATTAGAAACTCGACCAGTTTTAATATTGGTAATGGTCAACATTATTCTTCATTGGCAGAATCCTGGGCAGACTTTTGGATTTCACCGGATTCAGCCGCATTTTTGATTTTGTCCCAAATTTTGTCACGATAATCTTGGGCAATTTTAGGATTTTCTTTGAAGAATTTTTTAGCACCTTCACGGCCCTGAATATTTTGATCACCGACTTTGAAGAAAGCGCCGGATTTGGTAATTAAACCATGCTGAACAGCTAAATCAACTAAACCGCCAAAGACAGAAATACCTTCGGTGTTCATAATGTCAAATTCGGCTTCCTTAAACGGCGGAGCAACTTTGTTTTTGATAATTCGGGCGCGATGTTGAGAGCCGATGGCATCGCCGGAAGAGGTTTTAATGTTGGCAATTTTGCGCAAATCAATCCGAACTGAAGCATAAAATTTGAGGGCTAAACCACCAGGAGTAGTTTCGGGATTACCAAACATAACGCCGATCTTTTGGCGAATTTGATTAGTGAAGATGACCACGGCCTTGGATTTGGAAATAGCCCCGGTGAGTTTGCGAAGAGCTTGAGACATAAGACGAGCTTGAACACCCATCATAGAATCCCCCATTTCACCTTCAATTTCAGCTTTGGGAACTAAGGCGGCAACAGAATCGAGAACAATGACATCAACCGCATTGGAGCGAACCAGAGTTTCGACGATTTCTAAGGCCTGTTCACCATTGTCCGGTTGAGAAATAAGCAAATTATCAAGATTAACACCGACAGTGGAGGCACGAAGTGGATCAAGGGCATGTTCGACATCAATAAAGGCACAAGTACCACCAAGTTTTTGAGCTTCAGCAATAACGTGAAGACAGACAGTAGTTTTTCCTGAGGCTTCCGGGCCAAAAATTTCAGTAACCCGGCCGCGAGGCAAACCGCCAACACCAAGAGCAATATCAAGAGGTAAACAACCAGTAGGAATAACTTCAATGGACATATCGGCCTGTTTAGCCCCCATCTTCATAATGGCACCGTCACCAAAAGCTTTAGTAATTTGTTCCATGGCCACACGGACAGCTTCATTTTTTTGACTTTGATTAGCACCAACAGTAGCACCTTTTTGAATTTCTTTTTTCTTTTTCATAAATATTATATTTTAAGTTAACAATATAGTGATATCAAGCCAGACTATATCAAGTCAAGGAGTAAAACCCAAATAAAAACCGAAGCCTAGTAAATTAAGAATAAAAAAAGTAAAATACACAAGCAACGGGGATTGGCGCCCGCCTGCAAAAGCTGTCCGACATTCGGACTGCGGGCAGGCAATTTCCGCCAAAGGCGGATCAGCCTGTGGCTGAGGCTAGTGTGTCAATTTCTGTTTTAATAAAATAAGCACTTTGATAAAACTACGGGGATTGGCGCAATTGGCTAGCGCGCATGCATGGGGTGCATGAGGTTGCAGGTTCGAATCCTGTATTCCCGACAAAAACCATATATGGTAGTTTTTTGGTATTTTTCCACTCGTTTTTAAGAAAAATGGCATTAATAAGATACCCTCCTTTCCGATTCTTTGATAATTTTCAAAAACGATTTATAAAACAAAGCTGTTTGTTTCTTTTTATTGAATTCTATTTTTAGAATATTAATTACTTATACCTAAGGGTGTTGATAGGATTGAGTCTGGCAAGGTGATGGATTTTTTTTGGGGGGAGAATAATATTTTATTCCAGAATATGAGCAGCGGATAGTTCAATGTTTTTTTGATGTTCTTCGTTAAGATAAACTTTATTTGACTCCCGAATAATTTTGTAAGTTTCGGTACGATTGAGCCAACCCTTGACAGTGACATTTTTATTTTCGAGACGCTTGTATTCGGAAAAAAAATGGACTAATTCTTTAAGGAAATGAGGTTCGACATCTTTGAGATTTTTAACATGGTCATAGTTGGGATTTTTTAATGGCACGGCCAGAACTTTTTCATCGTCACCGTTTTCATCGGACATAATTAAAATGCCAATTGGCCTAACCTCAATAAGACAACCGGTGAAAACCGGAGAATTGGTAATAATCATGACATCAAGATGGTCGCCATCTTTAGAGCGGGTTTGAGGGATGAAACCGTAATCAACTGGATAATGCATAGGAGAATGGAGAACTCGATCAAGTTTAATTATGTCTAATTTTTCGTCATATTCGTATTTATTATGGGTATCTTTGGTGATTTCAACAATAGCGTTGATGGTTTGAGGGGAACTGACTCCTATGGATATGGCAGAATTCATAGTGGTCATATTATAACACCCGATGAAGATTAAAACTAAAAAAAGTACACACTTAAAACATATTAGAATAAAATTGGGTGAAATGTTTTATAATTAACTATGGCGGTAAAATTTCAGGCAAATGATCTGGTCAGGGATGAGCATTTTTTAGTTTTAAAGAAAGAAAATAAACAAACCAGCAAAGGTGATGTTTATTTTCAGCTGGAATTATCGAATAAAGACGGTATAATTGAGGCAAAAATTTGGAATAATAATATCCCCCAATGTAATTTAGAGCAAGGGAAAATAATTGAAGTGAATGGTAAAACTCAAGAATATAAGGGTCAAATTAGCTTGATAATTGATAGTTGTCAGATAGTAAACAGCGAAGAAGTGGACGAATATTCCCTTATTTCTAAAACTATGGTGTTTGATATTGAAACTGTGGGGAAAAAATTTGAAGAGTTGGATGAAGCAGAACAAGATTATTTGCTGAATAATTTGGAAAAAGCAACTGAAGACAAAGAGGAAGCTAAGAAAAAAACCGGGCTTTATTCAATTTTTGGCAAGGTTTGCGCCATTGGGGCTTATAACCCGGGTTCTAAAAAAGGAATGGTATTGTTACTAGGAGAAAAAGATTTAACTCCAGAAAAAGAAAATTATACTTACAAAATATTTGAAACAGAAAAAGATTTATTGACAGAATTTTGGAAAATTACTACAGACTATGAATTATTTGTGACTTACAACGGAGACAATTTTGATTTTCCGTATTTAATAATTCGCTCGGGAATCAATCGAGTTAAAGTGCCGTTTGAAGTAAAAAAGTGGGGATCAGATAAATTTATTGATTTACAAAATAAAATCAGACAAAACCATGGGTTTAAATTAGAAATGCTGTGTAAAGCCTTTGGAATAGAAAATCCTAAGGAGGCCGGAGTTCATGGTGGCGACGTAAATGAATTGTTTGATAAAAAAGATTTCCAAAAAATTGCTGACTACGTGGCCAGAGACGCTTATTCGACAACACAACTTTATTTAATCTGGAAGGAGTTTATGTCAGGGATTTAAAACAAAACCCTTCCCAACCCTTCCCTTGACAGGGCAGGGATAAAAAATTTTAAAAATATGAAAAATAAAAAAGAAAAATCCCGATATAAATCAAAACTTCATCGGGACGATCAATCAGAATTTAGTTTAAATATTAATGAGGATCGAAAATACCATTTAGATTTTGAAATTATAGACTTAAGGGAACAAGAACGACCGGTAAGAATGGTAAAAATTGCCAGAAAAAATTTGAAGAAACTAATTTTAAACCGAATCAATGGGAAAATTGGTGAGTGTTAGTTTTTAATTTTATTGGGACGGGGTGTTTGGGAATTTTTGATATTTTGGTAAATAAAGTATCCATAAATAGCATTAAGCGGACCGATTAAAGCAGAAAGAATACTAGTGGTGACCAAACTTAGGATTAAATTTTCTTTAAAAATAATTGAAGTGACTAATAATGGGAGAATAGAAAGTAATACAATAAAAGTCATTTTTTTAAAAACATAACCAATATTACCTGTCATATATTTTTTGCTTAATAACAAAGCTTTGTTGCCATGAATATCCTGATCAACAAAAATCCAAAAGGCTAAACTAAACCAAATCATAAATAAAATTCCCGGAATTACCAAGAGAATTAAACCGCCAAAAATAGCTAATTCGAACAATAGACTAAGAATTAAGAAAGGTAAAAGTTTTTTTAATGATAGTTTAAAAATTTTGAATAAATCAGTGTTTTTATTTTGAATTGTTTGATATAAGGATAGATTTCCCCAAAAAGGGATGGTGCTGATAATAATGTAAGTTAGAAGGTGATTGATTAATTTAATATTTTTAGGTAAAAAACCAGTAAAGTAACTGATTAATCCAGTGAATAAAAGAGGAATAAGGACGATTAAAAAGAAAGTCCAAAACCGTTTTTGATAAATAACTAAACTTTGTTTAAAAATTTCCGAAACTTTGGTGTTTTTATCCATATAACCGTATTATACGGCTAAAAAGTATAAAAGTAAAAAAGATGATTAAAATTAAAGAATGAAGAAAAGAAGAAAGCTAAGGAAGATGACATAGACACCAAAGTACCAGAATTTATGATTAACGGTGATTTTTTGAAACAAAGAAAGAATAAAGATACCGACAAGAGAAGTGATGATAAAAGTGAGAATATTATTGAAAGTAATAAAATTTGAGGAAGCGATATCGTTGATACTAAGTAAAATAGCGCCAGCGGTGGCAGGAATAAATAAGCTGAAAGAAAAATTAAAGGCGTTCTGGGGCGAAAGCCCTAAAAGTAGGCCAGAAAAAATAGTACAACCGGAACGGGAAACTCCAGGTAAAAGAGCGATAGCTTGAAAGATACCGATAATAAAAGCAGAAAAATAGTTCAAGGATTTATTTTTGGCCGAGATAAATTTAGTGGAAAAAACTAAAATACCGGTGAATAAGAAAAAAAATGGTAATAGTTTCGGTAGTCCAGAAATTAATTCAATTTGATCTTTTAGAAACCAGCCAATTAAAATTACAGGGATAGAACCAACAATGATATATTTAAGGTTAGTAAAAAAATATTTGGTTTGATGTCGGAAAAGGAAAATTACTGAAATAAATGTGGCAGTGTGGAGAAAAATATCGAAATCTAGAGATGGAATTAATTTAAAAAAATACTGGATTAAATTAAGATGTCCATCTGAAGAAATGGGTAAAAATTCACTAATGGCTTGAACTAGACCGAGAGTTAAAGATTGAATAAGAGTCATGGATTTAGTTTATCAGTTTTTCAGTCTATCAAGTAAAAAATAAGATGAAAACCGAAAACCATACCGGAGTAGGGTTGAAAGTATAAAACCATTTTTCTGCAAAACAGAATTTACCTTTAACGCTTTGGAGATTGTTTCTGTCGGCGATCCACCAGAGGCGGATCGAATTACCGGTTTAACGCTTAGGTGACTGTTTCTGTCTTCGAGATTTGCCACCGGTACCAACCATACGGCGTTCCTTGACTCTGGAGTCAACGGTCAAAAGACCATTGGCACGAAGATCAGTTTTAAAAGTGTCGTTAATTTTGATTAAGCAGCGAGAAATAGCTAAGCTAAGAGCCTGAACTTGACCGGTTTTACCACCACCAAGAACTTTGGCTTGAAAATGATATTTTCCCGAAGTTTTGGTAATTTCAAAAGGTTTGTCGTAAACGATTTTTTCGGTTTTGGTAGGAAAATATTTTTCTAAAGCTTGACCGTTAACTGAAGAACTACCTTTGCCTGAGAATAATTTCAAGCAAGCAACAGCACTTTTACGACGACCTAGAGTACGAATATAAGAATTTTTTGAATTATTTTTTGTCATAATTATTTTTTAATTTTATCGCTATAAGGATGGTCAGCCCCAACAAAAACCTTTAAACGAGTCATTCGAATATCTCGTAG